>Ga0224522_1000042_pt1 | contig 76204 bp, 62 predicted proteins | sample CFST25metaG_FD_182733 | JGI IMG/M metagenome (GOLD analysis project Ga0224522, IMG submission 182733) | Peat soil microbial communities from Stordalen Mire, Sweden - C.F.S.T25 | ecosystem: Environmental > Terrestrial > Soil > Wetlands > Peat | place: Sweden: Norrbotten County, Stordalen Mire...
ACGGGATGTCCGGCAGGACCTGCGAAGATTGTAATTATAACTGTTAATCCTACACCTCAGGTAGTGCCTAGCACTCTGGCCCAGACGATCTGCAATGATGGTACGACAAATGTCACCTTAACCAGTCTGAGTACGTTTACCAGCGGAGTAATAACATTTAATTATACAGTAGTAGCAACAGGCGGAGTCACAGGATTTACCACCCCGGTGACGGGATTGGCCAATAATTATGCTATAACAGATATACTGCATAACCCGACTGATGCACCGCAGACAGTGACTTATACAATAGTGCCGATAAGTCCTACCGGTTGCCCGGATGGTCCGACCAAAGTGGTGGTGGTTACTGTCAATCCTACACCACAGGTATTCCCAAGTGGCAATTATCCACAGGCTATCTGTAATGATGGTGCAACAAGTGTTGTGTTAGCCAGCCCAAGTACGTTTACCAGTGGAGTTATCACCTTCAATTATACGGTAGTAGCAACGGGTGGTGTTACCGGGTTTACGACTCCGGTTACAGGATTACCGAATAATCATGTTATATCTGATGTGCTTCATAATCCGACCGATGTATTTCAGACAGTGACTTACACTATAGTTCCGATAAGTCCTACAGGCTGTCCGGCAGGACCGAGTAAAATAGTAGTCTTCATAGTTGACCCAACACCTCAGGTCGTTCCCAGTATCACTGCGAAGGTCATCTGTAATGATGGAATAACAAATGTCACATTGTATAGTCCAAGCATTTTTAGCACAGGTGTGATCACTTTTAATTATACGGTAGTAGCCACTGGTGGTGTAACCGGGTTTACAACACCTGTCGCCGGGTTACCAAATAATTATGTAATATCCGATGTACTTCATAATCCCACAGATGCACCCCAGACAGTTACCTATAAGATTATACCAATAAGTCCAAAATGTTCCCCGACTGATCCGGGAGAAATAGTTGTTTTCACTGTAAACCCGACACCAAGAATTTATCCTATACCTGCTAATACCACACAATGTGACAGTACAATAAGCAGTATCAGGTTACAGAGTCCCAGTATATTTACCAGCGGACTTATAACATTTAAGTATACAGTGTCAACGACCGGATCAGTGGCAGGATTTACTACTCCTATAAGTGGATTACCGAATAATCAAGTTATTGCCGACAAACTGATTAATTCTACGGATAATTTCCAGATCGTCACATACAGGGTTGTGCCTGTTAGCCCTACAGGTTGCATTGATGGTCCCGCACAGAATATAACAGTAAGTGTAAATCCGACACCTCGCGTTATCCCGATAAATCTTGACCCCTCAATCTGTTATGCAGGAACCCTTCAGGCACCCGTAAATACTCAGATTGTTCTTACATCTCCGACAGTTATGACATCAGGAGCAATGAGGTTTGATTATACTGTAAGTGTAACAGGCGGATCTGGAGTTGTAGTTGGAAATACTTCTCCGGGAGTTAACCTACTGCCAAATTCTACAATCAGTTTCCCCTACCAGGATAACTCAGATACCATACAATCTGTTTATTATTCTATTACACCCAAGGTTGACAATGCTATTTGTGTACCCGGGAAAATTGTTGTAAGCGAAGTAAAAATACACGCCCGCCCTCTTCAGAGCATTGTTGTAACTAAACCACTGACATGTTCCGGAGGTTCAGGTCTTGCGGCTTTACGGGCTGTGATTTCCAAAGGAGCAAACCCATATCAGGTTGTTTGGGACGGGCCGGTAGGATATCACAAAGTTGATTCATTAAAAATTTCAAATCTTTCAAGTGGCAAATATGTTATTAAGGTGACTGACAATCTTGGATGTTCACGAAAAGACTCTATAAGCATAGTTCCTGTTACGGCAAGAGCTTATATATCTGCTGATATAATACCCCCGGGTAATTACAATATCAGCTGTATTGGTTCTACAGACGGAACAATTCTTGTATCAGTAACCGGGGGCATTACTCCGCCATATAATTATTGGGTGATTAAAAATGATGTAGATACCTTATATAGCGGGCTATTCACCAATAATCTGAATCCTTCTGACCCGGCAACTTACAGGTACTATAATAATCTTGGAGCGGGATCTTATACCCTTTTCATTAAAGATGTAAATAAGTGCGAGAATCTCAACAGGATAGTTTTCAGAGTTCCTCCTCCGGTTGTCGTTAATTTTGGTAAATCACCTTTTGCTGGCGGATATAATGTTTCATGCAAAGGATATAATGACGGATCCGCGTGGGTTCAGACTATTTCAGGTGGTCGCGGAGGCTATTCTTACAGATGGTATACACTCAACGGAAATATACCGGGCCCAATAAATGCTGACCGCATAGACAATCTGATTGCCGGGACCTATTATCTGGAGATAAAAGATGTTTTAGGCTGTATCACAATAGCAAGTGTTGATATTATTGAACCAGATGGTATGAAATTAGCATATTCTCAGTTGTCTAAATCACCTGATGGCAACTTCAGTATTTCCTGTAACGGAGGAAATAATGGATTTATCAAAATAACTGTTACCGGAGGATCAGGCAATTATATATATTCCTGGACAGGGCCTTCAGGATTTACAGCAACTACAAAAGATATCACAGCTTTAACAGCAGGGGTATATTCCTGTTTGATAAAAGATGAGAATGGCTGTATTCTGACACCTTCCCCAAATTTTACTTTAAATGAACCAACGCTACTGGTAATAAGTTCGTTAACTACATCACATTCAATAGATGGCGCCTTTAATATAAATTGTAATGGAACTAACACGGGCTGGATCAATTTACTGGTTTCAGGAGGGAGTACTGGCACATATAAATATAATTGGAGTACAACTGATGGGACGGGTATAATTAGCGGGCAGAAAGACCAACCTGCTCTAACAGCTGGTAATTATCATCTTGTCGTGTCCGACTCTAATAACTGTGTCGTTACAAAAGATATTACCCTCACTCAACCTCCTGCTATCATTACACAACTTTCCGCCACAAATATTACTTGCAAGTCGCCGGGCTTTAATAATGGATCAATTATTCTGAATGTTACAGGTGGTATTGCTCCTTATACCTTTCTATGGTCGAACGGTGAGATAACAAAAGATCTCGCCGGACTGACTCAGGGGAATTATACCGTAACCATAACCGATTTTAACGGGTGTGTCAAAAAAGACTCGGCAAGAGTTGAACTGCCACCCACGCTTAACTATTCTAGAAGCCTGTCCGATTTTAACGGGTTTAATATAAGCTGTAATGGTCTGGCTAATGGTTTTATCCATGTGGATCCAACAACGGGGATGGCTCCTTTCGTTTATACATGGACCGGTCCTGACGGATTTACTGCTTCGACCAAAAACATTTCAGATCTTATAGCGGGTCACTATCAGTTATTGATTGTCGATATTAACGAGTGTAAAGCCTCAGAATCCTTTGATCTTACTGAACCCGGAAAACTCGGATTCACTTTCACCCTATCATCAAGTACAGCCGGAGGATTTAATATTAATTGTGCCGGAGAAAGTACAGGCACTATTGATATTGACCCGGTAAATCAGGTAAAAACGGTCGATTATCTGTGGGCTGACGGTATCTTTGGCAAAACCAGGACTGATCTTCCGGCAGGTAATTACAGCATAATTATTACAGACGCGAATAATTGCCATGCCAGTTCAACAATTACTATTGCTGAGCCTGATTCTATGAAAATTTCATTTGATATAGCGCAACCGTTCTGTCCCGACAAACCTGACGGGAGTTTAGGAGCCAATGTCACCGGAGGCGTAAAAGGGGCTGTTTATTCATACAGATGGTCAGATAACTCAACAAACAGTAATCTTTTGAATATTCCGGGAGGTTATTACAAAGTTACTGTTACAGATATGAATGGATGTTCAATTAAAGACTCGATTAATCTCAAACCTGTAAATGAAGCCTGTCTGGTAATTCCAAATGCTATATCGCCTAATGGTGACCTGATTAATGATGTATGGAATATTGGCATGAAAGAGTTGTATCCGTCAATGGAAGTAATTATATTTAACAGGTGGGGTGAAACCCTCTGGAGATCAGAAAGGGGATATCCGCGACCTTGGGACGGAACAAGCAATGGATCTTCGCTTCCGATTGACTCCTACCACTATATAATTGATTTACATAATGGATCAAGACCCATAGTTGGTAATGTGACTATAGTGAGGTAACTTGTAATTTTTTAAAGCTTTTGTGAGAAGACTCTCCTTCATATTATTATTGTTTCTGGTAAGCTTTCTGAGCTTCGGGCAACAATTACCATTATATAGTCAGTACCTTTATAATAAATTTCTGATTAATCCTGCTGTGGCGGGGAGCGATGGATATACCAGTGTCAGTATGACTGCCAGAGAGCAATGGGTAGGTTATTCAGGTGCACCCAGGACATTCTCTTTCAGCTGGCAGACAAGAATGCTTAAAAAAAGCTTCATTTTGAAACAAACCAGGGTAAAACGAGAAGTTTTCCGACCTAAATCTGATGGTAAAGTAGGTTTTGGTGCTTATATATTCAGCGATAGAAATGGATTGGTTCAAAGGACCGGTTTCCAGCTTGCTTATGCGTATCATATGTGGCTCCGGAATAGTACACAACTTTCCTTTGGGCTTGCCTTCACAGGTTACTATTATAAGATAGATGAAAAGCAAATAAATTTTGAAGACCCGAATGAGCCATGGCTGAATAATAATCTACGTCGTGGGATTTTTGTACCTGATATAACTTTTGGGACCTACCTGCTTAACGCTAAATACAGTCTCGGTTTCTCTGCAGATCAGCTATCTGAAGCTTCTGCAAAGATCGGAGGTCCTGGTTATAAAAACTACACCATGAGCAGGCAGTATTATCTCTTCGGATCATACGATTTTAGCGTGGAAACTAATACAATAATCCAGCCTTCGTTTCTTGTAAAAATGTCGGAGCAGCTTAAACCTCAGGTTGATATTGGTGCTACATATATTTACAATGACGGTTTCTGGGCAGGGCTGGCTTACCGTACCAGCGGAGCTTTAATAGCAAATATCGGAGTAAAGTATCAGAACATATTTTTTGGATATGCATATGATTATACACTCCAGGAGATTCAGAGTATTACCTACGGTACTCATGAAATAACTGTAGCCCTTAAGTTTGGAGACAATCTGAGAAGATACAGGTGGCTCGACAGGTATTAACCGGTTAACTCAGTCATTTTTACTGGAGATTCCTCATTCCGCTACGCTTCATTCGGAATGACATTCATCCTCGTACATTAGAGTGAAGAAGTGGCGATTCGACAATGCGAATCGCCACTTCTTCACTTGTTGCCCCCACAATACCATGTCATTCCGAACGCTAGCGAGGAATCTCCCTCTCAAAATCTCCGCATCCACTTGAAAACTCTGTTATTTGGAGTGTTAGCCGAGGAATCTGAATCTCCCGATGGTAAATTTAACCGATAGGTTTCGTAAGTATGTAAATTATTGAGCTACTTCCTTTTTTATTAAAGAAAGACAAGAATGCGAACCATACTGCTATAGCCATCCCTCTGATAAAAGACAAGCCTGATCCTTTATACTTTTCACTTAGCATTGAAATATAAAACACATCAAGAGGAAGGCTTCTGAGTTTTTCGAGGCTGAACCCGGCTTTTTCAGAAAAAAGCCTGAACGTGGCCGGATTAAAATGCCATAAATGCCGCGGGACATCCCAGGCTGCCCAGAAACGATTATAATGTTTTGCATCGTAAGAGCTGTTATTTGGTAATGCAACGACACAAACGGCACCCGGTTTTAATAACATGTAGATTTCTGAAACGTATTTAAATGGATCATGGAAATGCTCGAGTACATGCCAGAGTGTAATGCAATCAAAGCTGCCTGTATTAATTTCCGGTATTTTGTCGGGTGAAGAAATATCCAGATCAAAATGAGTTATGGCAAAGTTACGGGCTTTTGCATTTATTTCTATTCCCTTTACCAGCCAGCCTGCCTTTTTCATGGTGGAGGCAAAGTGGCCCGTACCGCTACCGATATCAAGTATCGTTCCCTTTTTAAGACCTGTTATTTTTTGAATAAGTCTTTTCTTTCTGTAAAGCATCAGGTTTCTGGCAAAACGATAGAGTTTATTTGAAAACCCTTCGGAAGTATCGCTGTGTGATATATAGCTGTCGGATTCGTAAAATGCGGCTATCTCACTCTCTTCCGGATAATCCTGCGTGAAGGAGAAACCACAGGCTGCGCATTTATAAACCGTGAATTCCTTTCTACTTATAAAATGATCAGTACAATTGAGCTGGAGACCGATCTTATCCGAAGAACACAGAGGGCAGATAGTATGATGAACCATTCTACTCAGACTTAGACTTTATCTTAAATTTAGCATAGAAATATCCTCCTGCCAAAAGAATAAGTAAAAGAGAACTTGCCAGCGAAATCTTATTTCCAACATAGTAAGAAACAGGCTTAAAAGTAAATTTTATTTCATGTTCTCCCGCCGGAACAATCATACCCCTGAGAACCCAATCCGTACGGAAATAGGGACTCTCTTTTCCATCGATGTAACACTTCCATCCTGCCGGGTAATATATTTCTGAAAAAACCGCAAGTTTATCTTCTCTGGCAGAGTATTTATAAAGTAATTCATCGGGCTGGTACGAAACCAGATTTATCTTTTCATTTTCCTGAACGGGGAAAGATAATTTTTTAAGCTGATCCTTAAAACTGCTTGAGATAATCGCTTCTTTGGAGGGGTTGAATGAGTTAATCAATGAGATTTCCTTATTGGCATTTTCAGCGAATAGAGGCTTTTCTGCAAACCAGGCATTTCCAAGAGCATTTGGATTTATCAGAGGAGGGGCTCCTGCATTATAAATTATATATTTAGTATTAAGCATGTTAAGCGAAGGCATTGGAATGCTGTCGTAAATTATCTGAAGTTCTTCAACCGATTTTGCTTTGCCGGCCGAAGCTAAAAATATACTAAGCTCGGGATAAATGCATGAATCAATAAGCTCCTGGTATCTCTCCATTTTAGCCCCGTGATATCCTCCGATGGAGTGGTGAAAATACGATGTCGGTGAATTATCATTAAAAGGATTTGAAAGATTGAGAACTCTCTGCTGAGAGGGATCCTTAAGGATAAACATGTCTGCAGCAGTAGGTGTGAATGACTTCTGAATTGTTGAGGGTCTTTCAAACCGGTCTGCATCCAGATACCTTTTATCTACTGTCCAGAGATCAAGTACAACAAGCAAAGCAATGATAAGTATTGCATACTCCTTCCTGAGTTTATCAAAAGAATAGCCAAGAATTACACCAGATGCGAGTAGAATAAATACCAAAGATCGGAGAGCATCACTCCTCATCAACCCTTTTCTGTCTGTTATGAGAGCATTCTTAAGCCATTCTGGATATTCATTTTCACTTTGACCAAGAAAGGATCCTGCAATACCTGGAATAATGATAACCAGTAAGATAAATCCGCCGGTTATCGCCCCGGCTATTTTTAATCCCCTTATTATCTCTTTTTTTGTGGTTGTGCCATTGAAAATATCTCTGAGAGCCAGAAATCCCAGAAGCGGAATACAAAACTCTGCAATAACAAGAGTCATGGTTACCGCCCTGAACTTATTATATCCTGGGAAATATTCAATAAAAAAGTTCGAAAAAGGCATGAAGTTTTTTCCCCAGGCCAGCATTACTGACAATGCCGTTGCAGCGAGAAGCCACCATTTCTCAGGACCTTTAATAAGAATTAGACCAAGAACAAAAAGGAACAGAACAATTGCCCCGACATAGTGCGGTCCCTCAGTACCACCTTGCTGAGGTCCCCAGTATTTCTGAAGCTGATTGGCAGCATCCTGGTTGTTATTCTGACGTAATATCTTATAAGTTTCAGAATTGTGGTCAAATGGATGGCTGGATCCCCCCTTGTAATTAGGTATCAGAAGATTAAATGTTTCATCAACACCATAACTCCAGTAAGTAATATACTCTTTATTCAAACCTGATGTAACATTTTTATTTTCAGTTGCCAGATCTGATTTTCCCCGGATTGAATATTTTCCGTATTCGTATGTTGTGTAGAGGCTTGCGAAGTTTATGCCTATAGCAATTACAAACGGAATAATAAGAATAACCGATGTTTTCAGGAATTTGACCAGCGTTTTGTTTTTATAAGAATATACAAATTCAACGATACCAAAAACCAAAAGACATAACATTGCATAATAAGTGATCTGAGGATGGTTAGCCGTGATTTCAAGAGCAAGGAATAAAGCAGTCAGTAATGCTCCTTTTATGGCATCATGCCTGTAAGCATAATAGATTCCTCCAATCATTGGAGCCATGTAGGCCAGGGCTATTGCCTGGGTATTGTGCCCGGCACCAAGAATTTGGAAGAAAAATGATGAAAGACCATAAGCCAGGGCTCCGGCCATAGCCAGCCAGGGATCAACTTCAAAAATCAACAGCAGTATATAGAAACCCAGCATGGAAATGAACAACACTGAAACCGGCATTTTAAACATCCTTAGAAACGCATCTGCATACTTTATCAGGTTCCCCGGATACCTTGTGGAAATTAGGTAGGCTGGCATCCCGCTGAAAATTGAATTTGTCCATAATGGCTCACGCCCATTCTTGTCACGAAAATCCTGTATCTCTTTTGAGTTAATTTTTGAAACCGTAGAGTCATTGGCCTTCAGTACTTTGCCTTCCAGAACAGGATAAAAATAGGCGAAGGAAACCACAATGAATAATAACACTGCTATCAGATGTGGCAGAATGGGTTTGATTTTACTTTTTAGTTCCATCGAAATGCTTTTAAGGTTTCTGACCAGTTGAAAAACAAAATTATGTATTTAATTTCTTATAAATCATCTGTTATTCCTTTTAAAGAATGCAGATTGGTCTTTAAGTTTTTGATTTTTGACCATTTATTGAATAAACCTTTTATTGACTGTAATTCAATAGGCTCGTAGAAGTTGAACAGATACAGGATGAAAGGGAAACTTATTAATTCTGCTGTTTTAATAAGCATTCGTGGAAGAAGATCCAGTCCGTTTAACAGTAAACCGGAAAAAGAGAGAACAGCTCCGGTAACCAGCATTGCAGTTATTTTCCTGATCTCATATGGTACATAAAACACCTTCTGAGAATAATAATAGCATAGGTACCAGTAAATAAACTGAGACAGCAGAGTGGCGATCGCAGCTCCAGTAATATCCCATACAGGGATTAATAAAAAATTTAATGCAATGCTCAAAACTGTAGAGAAAACAACAATAAATCCGATAATCCTGGTCTTTTTTGCAATATGCAGCCCATATACTGTAACTTCTTTCATATTGCCAAAGAAGATAGCGAGACATAAAAATGGGATAATCACCACAGCATCCCAATATGTTTTTGATGTGGCAATCACCTTTATTATTTCAAGCGAGAAGAGCGAAATTACCACAATTCCGATCATCAGTGCATAAGACGAATAGAGAAGCACTTTTGAATAGAATCTCTTGTTGTCAGGAGAATCCATACGTTTTATCATCATAGGTCCGATCGCCAGCTTCATAGAATCCGCCAGAACCAATTTTAAAACGCTGGAGATCTTAAAGGCAAGATTGTATAAAGCTACTGATTTAAGAACTGTCAGAGAATTAAGAGAGAACCTGTCTATTACTGTAAAGAGAGCAGCAGAAATATTTGCCAGTAATAAAGGAAAGCCATATGCATTCATTGACTTAAATATTAATCTGTCAAAGAAGACTCTGGTATTTTTAATTATATAGCCCGCTAAGATCAAAACAGTCAAACCATTGCCAATTACCTGGGCAAGATAGACGCCTTCAATCCCCATTTTTTTTGAAAGGATGAAATAGATGGAGAGAAATAAAACTGATGCCAGTTTAAACAGGTTGGTAAAAGAATAGAGCACTGATCTTGACTGAAGTCTCATCAGGGTGTTGATCACATTGTTTACAGCCTGTATTGCAGAAGCAATAATGACAAGTGAAATAACCTTAGCCCAATCGGTTTTTGAGAAAAGCATCAGAGATAAAGTGCCGGAAAGAGGTATCAGAACCATGCAAAATAACAGGGAAACAGTCAACTGGGTTGAAAGCGACATGAAGAAAATGCCTTTCTGATTATTCTTGTATTCCTTGTCCCAGAACCATCTAGTCAGGCTTTGTGGCAATCCCGATGCAAGCATGGCAGTCAGAACTGCGGCGGAAATCTCAAGTATCCCCATCACGCCGAACTGCTCAGTTGAGAAATATTTCTGATCAGTAAATATAGGGATCAACAATAATCCAACGAATTTAACCGCTACATTACCAAGACCATAAATAACTGTGTCCTTAAATGATGTTTTTATTGATTTTAACATGATACGATCTCACAACCGGATTTTAAAAAAGCAAAATCAGTTTAAATAATTTTGAGGATGCTAAGATAACATTTACAATTTTATCGGATAGAGGTTAATTAATTACTTGTCAGCTATCAGTGTCAACCCTTTTAGGAAAAGATGCCTGAAAGGAGTACTGATCAGTACTTTCTTTAAAAAGGAATCTTTTATGCTTGGATCAATATACAGCACTTCTACTTTTCCAAAACCGGCGTTAATGGCGCTTTTTCTGAGACTGAAATAATTCTGTTCGTTCAGGTGGTACTGTTTATAATGATCCGAAATCGTATCAGGCTCTTTCTTTGGCATCGGCTTCCCTTTAATTATGCTTAAAGCTCGTATTAATTTATATCCAAATCTTCTGCGGATGGTATTTGGGAAAGTATATACAAGTAAACGACCACCGGGGTTTAGCAGACTATAGCATTTTTTAAAAAAAGTCTTGCCTTCTTCAATAGCTATATGTTCAATGAAATCTATAGAAATAATACGATCATATTTTACATTTTCTTCTATATTCTCAAAAGAATTTATCTGGAATTTGCATCCCGCCTTTAATTCGTCTGCTTTTGATCTTGCCAGTTTTATTGCTTCATCCGAAAAGTCGACACCCGTTGCCTCTCCGCCGTTCAGGGAATGGTATATCACCAGTTCCCCTCGCCCACAGCCGATATCGAGCAACTTTAAGGATTTATTCAAATCAAGATAGCCAAGAATCATCCGGAACTTATCGATCAGCTGTTCGAATCTCCCTTCAAAGCTTTTGAACTCGTCATGACCGGTCGCATTTTCCATGAAATAGCTTTCGGTATACAAGTGTCTGACATCCTTTGAAAAGGTCTCATTTTTACTCATTTGATTTCTTTGTTAAAATTTCCTGATAAAGGTTAGATATCCGTTTGACAAAAACCTCTTTCCCGAAATTTTCGTTTGCATAATTTCTGATAATTTCTCTGTTATATGATCCGATGTTTTCCGACATGCTTAGAATTGCTGTTTTCAGCTCTTCGGTATTATCAACCTTAATCAGTATACCTGTTGATGGCGTTACAATATCCTGAGGGCCACCGCATAGGGTTGCAATGACCGGGATTCCGCAAGCCATGGCTTCAATAAGAACAATCCCGAAGGTTTCATACCGGCTTGGAAGAATGAAGAGATCAAGTTTTGAATAAAAATCTCCAATATTATTTCGCGATATCTCTCCATAAAATTTACATTTTGAGTCGATATCCAGATCTTTAGCCATTTTTTTAAAATTGTCAATCAAAATCCCATCTCCTCCTATATGCAAAAAGATATCTTTTTCCTTAAGCATGGATGCAGATTTTAATAACAGGTCCAAACCCTTATTGTTATTCTTTAATGCCCCGAGAAAGCCTATATTTAGTACTATATGCGGGTTAGGTTTTATGAGTTTGAATTTATCAACGTCAACGATGTTATGGATGACATTTACCGGGCGATGACATAAAGAAGTAATTTCTTCACTTAATGCCCTGCTTACCGCAATTATGCCTGCTGTTTTCCGGAGAGTATATCTTACACTCTGTTTATGAAACCAGCTTCTGAAATACGATTTTATTCTGGAATGTTCAGTAAGAATGTTAGGGATCTTTTGTTTCTCCTGTATTATAGTGCCAAGAAATCCGGCTGGATAAGATAAATGGCTGTGTATTATATCTATCTTGTTTTGTTTCAGTATTTCATTTTTAATGAACCGGTAAGTATCTGATAAATATTTTATCTGAGTAATAACAGGAAATGATTTGTTGATTGTAACTTCATATTCAGTTACTTTTCCATCTTCTTTCTTCAAAAATGAGTAATGAGAAAATGGAGCAAAGTGAGAATAGTCAACTTTAAAATAAACGACAATAAGATTATGCTTTGAACTTAATGCTCTGACCTGCTCCTGAACAAAAATACCACGCCATTTATTTTTAAGATCTGGATATGAATGTGTGAGAACCAAAATGTTCATTATAATCTTTTTTTCCTGTATAAAAAATATTAATAAATGCGATATTAGGTATTGAGCACCTTATAAATTTGATGAATATTAGTTCGAAAAGGTTATTCTTTGAACAGAGTCATTATTTCTTGCTGACAACATAATGATCAGATGTATAATTAATTCCGTTATTACTATTGAGGCTCAGATCGTTCTTGTCTGAAGCTATGACCTTGCAAACAATTGTTCCAGCCTCACTGTTTTCATCAATTGAGTATGTTTGATTTGGCATCGTGACAGAATTATCCTTTTTTACACAGGAGAATAATATCAGGGACAATATTAGCATACCCGATTTCAGGAGGAATGCTGATTTTTTCATAAAGTACGATAAAAGTTTAGCTCTCACAGGTGTTCTCTGCTATAAATATAGCTCATTATATAAAGAAATCAAATTCTCTTTGATAATTTCAGTATTATATTCTTTCATAACTGCTTTTCTTCCGTTTTCGCCCATTTCTTCTCTTAATGGATTATCATTTAGAAGCTTAACTATTGCATCATGAAATTCTGCTGAATTTTTGAAAATCAAACCGCAGTGATGTTTTTCAATAAGGTCTTGCTGTGGTTTACAATTTGAGGCAATAATCGGTTTTCCCCCAAGCATGTAGTCGTATATTTTATTCGCAACTCCCGATTCATGCTGAGGGTTTTTATGAAAAGGGGCAAGGCAGATATCACATATTCTCAGATAATCAGGGAATTCTTTTGATTCTATCCATGGAATATAATGTATACGATTGGCTAATAATTCAAGACTTATAAGTTCTGAAAAAAGCACCTGGTCCTTTTTATCAACTGGTCCGATGAGAAGAAAATTAACAGGATAACCCTCTTTTACCAGGTTTGCAAAAACTCTGAGAGCCTCAAAAATACCTCTTCTTTCTGCAATCACACCGTAATAAAAGATAATGGGAGATCTCTGCCTGAATGGATTCGTTACAGCCACTTTGCTTTTGTATTCCGGTTTTGAAAGATCAGGGACATTTGGCAAAACAACAAAATTTTCTGCTACCAGTACAGGATACTGCTTTAACAGCGCATCTCTGAAATCATTGCTGAGAACAATTATACGATCAGCATATCTTAAATACTCGCGTTCCTTTTTCTTCCAATCATCCGGCCGGGAAATTAGTCTCCTGAAAAATCCTTTTGTCCAGTTGTAGGTGCGGACTGTGAAGGGATAATTCTCATGAAGATCGAGTATCAATGGAACTTTCAATCCTGTTTTTTTTATCCCGTTATATGCAGCGCGTGCCATATAAAGATCATGTGCGTGCAGGATTTCAATCTGGTTATTAATAATGAATTTCCTGATTTTTGATGCCCAGAGCCATTCATATACAGAAATTGTATTGAGAAGAAAAAACAAAATATCCCTGACCTTTTTTGGAATATTAATTCTTGTTACGTGTATCTGGCTAATGGGGTCGCTATAAGTCCTTGAAAAACCAAAACATAATACAAAAATTTCGAATCCCTGTTCCTTCAGAATTCCTATTTCCCTTAGAACACGGATATCATTGTTCAATTCATTATCCACAACAATTCCAATCTTCATAATTTACTTTCAGAAAAGCGATTTAAAGAATTTAAAAGCATGTTAAAGGTAAAAATAAAAAAGTGTGAAGGGTTGTAATGTGTTAATCTAATAATACCGGTCTGAAAGCAATTGACTGATTTTCTCTGTCAATTCCCTTCTGCTAAAGGCTGCAGGTGATGTCTTTTCTTTAATAGTCAGATCGGAGATAAAGGTCGATAAATATTCAGATATCCCTTTGCAATCAATGTAGGAGAATGTTCTGCCATGACCAGTATCTTCTATTATCCGCGCAGCATCTCCGTCAACCGGACCAATGCAGATTATCGGTTTACCAGAAGCAATATATTCAAAAATTTTCCCGGTGATTATGCTTTTATTACTTTGATGGTCAGGTATGATAAGCAATAGTACAGAAGTCTTGAACAGGAATTTTATTGCTTCAATGTGTTCGACATAAGGAATGAATTCCAGAGATGAATCTCCGATAACCGATCGAATAAGTTCTTTCTGATTTTGTGAAACTGTTCCTATAAATCTTAATTTAAATTCATTCCCTTTTTCCTTGAAGATTTTTAGAGAATCAAGGAATCCGCTGACAGGGTAAATATCTGAGAGAGTGCCAACATAGGTTATAGTAAATATTTCAGGGATGGTCGCAGTTATTCCTGAAAAATCATCTTCGTCGTAGCCGTTTGTAATAACCTCTGTTTTGCTCTCAGTGCCTTTGATTTTTAAAGAGAAGAGGTTTTTGAGTGAATCTCCCACGGTAATTATTTTATCAGCATTTTTCAGCACACTTTCTTCAAGCTTCTGATCGATATATTTTGAGATAAATGTAGGATAGAACTGTTTATAATAATAAATATCGGTCCATGGATCACGCAGATCTGCAATCCACTTTATAGCAGGATATTTGTTTTTGATCTTCAACCCGATAAGTTGCGTGGAATGCGGCGGACTTGTTGTGATAATATTTTTTATTCCTTCTGTTTCAATTAATTCACAGGCTTTTTTAAAGGCATATTTGTTCCACCCTTTTCTTGGATCCGGAAGAAAGAAATTGCCTCTTATGAAACGAAGTATCTTTCCTTTAAGTGAATTATCTATATTATTTGCAAAACCAGCCGAGGGGATCCTGGATTTATCCTTTTTATAAATACCAAAATAATTTATTGCAGGAGTTGAGTAAACTTTTACTGATTCCGGCAAGTCCCCTTTGAGTGAAAAATCAGTAACCGGATATACAGCATACGCCGGATCCACAGTAAGGATAATCGGATTCCATCCAAATTCCGGAAGGCATTTTGAAAACTTAAGCCACCGCTGTACTCCTGCACCGCCACTTGGGGGCCAGTAGTAGGTGACTATTAGAACCTTGTTCATTTTAAAGCTTTTTTAACAAGCTTTGAATAGATACTTTTTCTTTAATGATTTCAACCAGCTGCTCAATCTGAACCCTCTCCTGTAGCATAGTATCCCGATATCTTATCGTTACACTTTTATCCTCAAGCGTCTGATGATCAATGGTAATGCAATAAGGTGTTCCGATAGCATCCTGCCGCCTGTATCTTCTGCCTATCGAGTCTTTATCATCATATTGGCAATTGAAATCAAATTTCAGGTCATGTACAATCTTTTCAGCAATATCAGGAAGTCCGTCTTTCTTTACAAGAGGCATTACAGCAAGCTTCACAGGAGCAAGAAATGAGGGTAACCTAAGCACAACACGAGTATCAATGCTCCCATCGTCTTTCTTTAATTCCTCTTCCTGGTAAGCTGCAGAGATAACCTGAAGAAACATCCTGTCAACGCCTATTGACGTTTCGATAACATATGGTATATATGATTCACCTTTTTCCGGATCAAAATACTGCATCTTTTTGCCGCTATATTCCTGGTGTTGCTTCAGATCATAGTCGGTTCTTGAATGTATTCCTTCAACCTCTTTAAACCCAAATGGAAATTTGAATTCAATATCAGTAGCGGCATTTGCGTAATGAGCAAGTTTGACATGATCGTGGAAGCGGTAATTCTCACTACCGAAACCAAGTGCCTGATGCCATCTCATCCTTACCTCTTTCCATTTCTTGAACCAGTCAAGTTCACTTCCCGGCTGTACAAAAAACTGCATCTCCATCTGTTCAAATTCCCTCATCCTGAAGATAAACTGCCGGGCAACGATTTCATTCCGGAATGCTTTTCCTATCTGGGCAATCCCAAATGGTATCTTCATTCTACCAGTCTTCTGTACATTAAGAAAATTGACAAAGATCCCCTGAGCGGTTTCGGGACGCAGATAAATTTTATTTGCTCCTTCTGAAGTCGAACCCATTTCAGTGGCAAACATCAGGTTAAATTGTCTTACATCTGTCCAGTTGCGTGTACCTGATATCGGGCACACTATTTCATTATCAATAATAATCTGTTTTAGTTCAACAAGATTTGTCTCATTAAGAGCTTTTGAAAAGCGAGCGTTCAGTTCATCTATTTTTACCTGGTTTGCCAGAACTCTCGGATTAGTCTCCCTGAATTTCTTTTCATCGAATGATTCCCCAAATCTCTCCCTTGCCTTATCCACCTCTTTAGTTATCTTATCATCGATCTTCGCAAGATGTTCTTCAATAAGGACATCAGCCCTGTATCTTTTTTTTGAATCTTTATTGTCAATAAGAGGATCATTAAAAGCGTCAACGTGACCGGATGCTTTCCATATTGTCGGATGCATGAAAATTGCTGAATCGAGACCCACAATATTATCGTTGAGAAGAACCATGCTATCCCACCAGTATTTCTTTATGTTGTTCTTGAGTTCAACTCCATACTGGCCATAGTCATATACTGCACTTAACCCGTCGTAGATCTCACTCGATGGGAAAACATACCCGTATTCCTTGCAATGCGCAACCAGCTTTTTAAAATTATCTTCCTGAGCCATAATTGTTTTATTTTACTTTAGCGGGAGACAAAAGTAATTCAAAATGTTGGGTTATACAATTAGGTTTGACCTCTTTCCCTGATTTTTAACCCCCCTAAACCGCAAAGCGGGACTTTATATCTTATTATAAATCTTTCAATTAGAATTATGTCCTCAATTCACAATTCGATTTATTACCTGACAATTACCATAAAATCAGAGTATAAAACCAAGATTAAGTTTTTTAGAGCCCCCCATTTGGGGTGTTGGGGGGTTAAATTGTATCTTTGCCCATTGTTTTGTTTATATAGGTTATGAAAAAAAGAACTGATTTTCTGGTTATTGGTTCAGGTATTGCCGGACTTACTTTTGCTCTTAAAGCAGTGAAGTTTGGAAAAGTTACAATTGTTACCAAGGCAAACATTGAAGATACTAACACTCGCTATGCCCAGGGAGGGATCGCCGCTGTATTCAGTGAACCCGATAATTTTGAAAAACATATCAGTGATACTTTGATTGCAGGAGGCGGATTATGTAACGAAGAAGTTGTAAGAATGGTAGTCCAGGAGGCTCCCGACCGGATTAAGGATCTTATAAACCTTGGTGTCTCTTTTGATAAAAAGGAAGACGGAACATATGATCTTGCAAAGGAAGGGGGGCACACTGAATACCGTATACTTCATCATAAGGACAAAACGGGTGAGAGCATCCAAAATACTTTAACAGAACAGGTCCGGAATGAACCAGGTATCGAAATTCTTGAACATCATTTTGCAATTGAGTTGCTTACTCAACATCATCTTGGAGAAGAGGTTAAGAGGAATTATCCGGATATTAAATGTTATGGCGCCTATGTTGCAGATCTTGTGAACCAGAAAGTGATCACTCTTCTTTCAAAAGTGACAGTTGTTGCTACCGGAGGGATAGGTAACGTTTACCTTACCACAACAAATCCTGAAATTGCCACTGGCGACGGAGTTGCTATGGTTTACAGAGCAAAAGGAACAATTGAGAATATGGAATTTATCCAGTTTCATCCTACTTCATTGTACGACCCGGAACGAAAACCTTCATTCCTGATTACCGAAGCATTACGCGGATATGGAGCAGTCCTGAAAAATCTGTCAGGTGAAAAGTTCATGAACCGGTACGACAGCAGGGGATCTCTCGCACCAAGAGATATTGTTGCCAGGGCTATAGATAACGAGATGAAAATTTGGGGAGATGACCATGTATGGCTCGATTGCACACATCTGAATAAAGACGGTCTTAAGGACCATTTCCCAAATGTATACACACATTGTCTTGACAGAGGCATTGATATTACCAGGGATTTGATACCTGTGGTTCCCTGTGCGCATTATTCCTGTGGCGGTATTAAAGTTGATATCAACGGACAAAGCAACATCGACAGGCTCTATGCTCTCGGGGAAGCCTCTTCCACCGGTTTGCATGGAGCAAACAGGCTTGCTTCGAACTCACTTATCGAAGCCGCTGTATATGCTCATCGGGCGGCAATACATTCCGGGTCACGGGTTAATGACTTTACATTTGAAGAACGGATACCCCTGTGGGACTATAAAGGAACAACTCACCTCGAAGAGATGGTTCTCATCACCCAGAGCTGTAAAGAGGTACAGATGATAATGAGTAATTATGTCGGAATCGTGCGGTCCGACATACGACTTGAGAGAGCCATGGTACGTCTCGATATATTATATGAAGAAACAGAACGGCTATATAAGAAATCTCTTATTTCAAAGAAAATCTGTGAACTTAGAAACCTTATTAATGTTGGTTATATTATAATAAAGATGGCAAAGAACCGGCACGAGAGCGTGGGGCTTCATTACTCAATAGATTATCCGAAACGGGTAAGTTCTGAATTCTGAAAGGGAATAAATTTTTACTATGAACCATCTTGAATCAACATTTACGGGCAAAAACAGCTTCTGGAGATATTTTTTAATGTTTGCTGTTGTTTTTATTGTTGCAAACACAATTGGGGCAGTTCCAGTGCTTATTACCCTTTTATCAAAACTGGGATCAAACCCTACAGTATTTTCACAGTTCTCCGCTAACCCTAATAATTTCGGTATAATCGGTGTCAACCCGAATACAGGATTCTTATTAATGATGTTCCCTTTCATTTCAGGACTAATTGTATTTATTCTTCTCGTTAAGCCTTTAAATAACAGGACCATAAGAATAACAATTAACGGGACAGAAAAAATCAGATGGAACAGGTTCTTTATATCAGGAGCAGTCTGGCTTGTCCTTTCTGCCCTTTATCTGTTGTTTTATCTTAAACTTGATCCTGCCAATTTCGCTTTTAATAATAAAAGCGCTTCTCTGATCATTCTTTCTGTTATTTCAGTGCTGTTTATTCCATTCCAGGCAGCATTCGAGGAGATACTCTTCAGAGGTTATCTTATGCAGGGGTTTGCTGCATTGATCAGAAGAAGATGGTTTCCTGTAATTATGACTTCTGTACTTTTTGGTTTGTTGCATGCATTTAACCCTGAGGTAAAGGAGTATGGATTTTTCACAATGATACCCCAGTATATAGTATTTGGATTGATATTCGGAATAATTACCATCCTTGATGATGGTATTGAAGCTTCAATGGGCGCACATTCAGCGAATAATATTTTTCTTTGTATCATGGTAACAAACCAATCTTCAGCCCTGCAGACTCCCGCTCTATACGTCCAGTCCACGATTCATCCCTGGAGTGAATTCGCGGCACTGATAGTCGTTGGGATTATTTTTATTTTGATCCTGAAAATAATTTTCAGGTGGCAGAAAATTTCTTTGTTGTTTGACAAGATCACAGGTTGATCGTTTTTACAGAAAGGCTGATGTAGAGAAAGGTCTCAGACCTGTCTCTATAAAAAAACAGTATATTCAGTATGTTCAGATATTATATATTGATGTCTTATCATCCGTTCTGAAATCACCCCATTTTTCACGAATCTCTTCAATAATCTTCCTGATATCATCAACATCAACCGAGGTCAGGAGCTTAAGACGTGTCTCCTTAAAATGAGGTAATCCTTTAAAATAATTTGAGAGATGCCTGCGCATTTCAAAAATGGCTCTTTTTCCCTCTTTATATTCAAGGGATTTATCAAGATGAAGAAGTGCAAGATCGGCTTTTTCATTTACTGATGGTTCAGGCAATAGTTCACCTGTGAGGAGGTAGTGCCTGATATCGCGGAAAATCCAAGGCCTTCCCACTGTTGCCCGACCAATCATAATACCATCCACTCCGTACCTGTCGAACATCTCTTTTGCTATCTCAGGTCCATCAATGTCACCATTCCCTATTATCGGAATTTTCATCCTGGGATTATTCTTTACTGCACCTATTAGCGTCCAGTCAGCATTTCCTTTATATAGCTGGGCCCTTGTTCTGCCATGGATTGTCAATGCTTTAATACCCACATCCTGCAACCGCTCTGCAATCTCAACAATGATTTTACTGTCGTCATCCCAACCGAGCCTGGTCTTTACGGTAACAGGCAGTTTCACGGCTTTGACTATGGCTTCAGTCATCTCAATCATCAATGGTATGTTTCGAAGCATACCTGCTCCGGCACCCCTGTTTGCGATTTTTTTTACAGGACAGCCAAAATTGATATCAATTAACTCAGGTTTTGCCTCTTCTGCAATCAGAGCCGCCTCTACCATCGAATCTGTTAAATGTCCATAGAGCTGAATCCCGATAGGCCTTTCAAAATCATAAATATCAAGCTTTCTGACACTCTTCCGGCCATCGCGGATTAGTCCGTCAGAAGAGACGAATTCAGTGTACATAAAATCAGCTCCATGTATTTTGCAGACCATTCTGAAGGAAGGGTCGGTAATGTCTTCCATCGGAGCCAGAAATAAGGGGAATTCTACCAAAGATATATTATCTATTTTCAAACCAATAATAATTATAGATGCTGGTATTAACCTGAACCTCAGCCTAAATAAATTTAAAAGAACAAATGCTAATACTTATCAAAATTCTAATAAATTGTAAAACAAAGCAAGTCCTAGTAAGAATCAGTAAGAGAAAACAGTTTTAGTTTTTCACCGAAGTTATCTGTCTTTTCCTTTGTCTTGAAACTGACAATCATCTTTTCTCCGGGAAGCAGATCAAAATAATTATCGCTGAACATTCCCTTTTCATCAATATCCAGATAAAGATCTTTTACCAGCTTATCGGATGTTAATGTTATTGAGTATCCCTGTTCTGAAACAGCAACAAGTTTTGTTATGACCGGTTTTTGAAGTTTCAGATCTTTCGGCGCTGAAAAATAACTCAGGTTTGAAGCAAGCAATTTATTCCCCTGTAGCAGTTTGACGCTAAAAACAATCTGAGTAGTGTCGAGCTTATCCACCAGCTCCTTTGTTGTGGTTTTAAAGAAAGCCGTGCTTGTATTGGCTGCCATGCTGACAGGCACATTTTTGCTCCAAAGCTGTTTTCCGCTGAAATCCAGAATCTTCATTTCCAGACTTGCTTTAAAAGGTTCTTTGCTGTCTGAAACCACATTCACCATGAAATCGTTTTTGTAATTTGAAGGCACCACTATTATCTGACTGAAAGCCTTTTTGACGATATAATAAAGCCCCTTCGGGTTATTCTGATAATCGATACTCGCCCAGGAGGCTACCGGCCACACATCATTTAGCTGCCAGTATAGGCTTCCCATGGTATAAGGCATCCAGCGCCTGTGAGTTTCCAGGGAAAGCTTCATACAGGCGTCCTGCAACACCTGTGTAATATAAATATATGAATCGAAATCCTTTGGTGACTTATAGTACATCTTGATATATTTATCAAGAACACTGTTTCCTATCATTGCTTTGTTATGAGCCCTCATCACCGCTGAATTTTTATCACGATCATCAGGAGTTGTAAACTGATAAACAACTTTTTTGTCGGGCCACGACTGAAACCCATGTTCGCTGAAAAAATGTGACTGGGTTTCAAGAATATTGCTAAATGGTTTATTTACATATGCAACATAATAGTGCGCGTCGCCTGATTGCGGCTTGTTGACAGTCATTGGTTCCCTGTATCCTCCCATAGGAGATGAAGGCCAGTAATCGTGAGAATTGAAATCATACTTTTTAATAGCCTCAGGTATCATTTTGTAAAAGATATCATCATAAGCTTTCATAACTCTATCAGTTACTTTTGGATCAACTTTGCCTGCAGGAGGGAGGTAGGCGAGGATACTTGAAAGCAAGTTGGCCTCTTTGGATAACTCAAAGCCGAAATATTTCTTCATTAGGAGGTTCCATACCAGATCAACTTCATTGTTACCGCACCAAAGAGCTATGCAGGGATGATTATGCAGACGCTGGATATTCTCCTTAAATTCCCTCTGGATCGATTCCTGATATTCCGGATAATCCGGGCTGTGTGCAGCAAAGGCAAAATCCTGCCAGATCATTATACCATTCCTGTCACATAAATCGTAAAAGATATCATTTTCATAAATTCCCCCACCCCATACGCGAAACATATTCATGTTGGCTTCGGCAGCAGCAGTTATCAATTCTTCATAATGCTTGTCTGTCACCCTGGAAGGGAAAATATCAGATGGGATGTAATTTGACCCTTTTGCAAAGACAGCAACCCCGTTTACTTCGAAATAAAATGATTTTCCACCGTCTTTTTCAGGATTCTGAACAAGTTTGATTGTTCTGATCCCGGAATGTGTTTTAAACATGTCGATTTCATTCTGACCCATTATGAGTGCTGCGTTGAATTCATAGACAGGGTGATCACCTAACCCGTTTGGCCACCATAAGGCCGGATTGTTAATGGGGAAATCTATTTTAACGTCATTCAACCCTTTCTGAAGCTTAACCGGACGGGGAGTAACTGTAATACTTTTGCCATTAAGAGCATAAGTAAGATTCAGGTTGCATTCAATAGCTGAAGCAGATTCAACAGTAATTATGGTTGATACATCAGCTTTTTTTGCCGAAATTGAACCCAATACTATCTGCATGTCTGTGATCCTTGCATTATCCCAGGCTTTGAGAAAGACCGGTCTCCAGATACCGCTTGTGGTGAGTTTTGGACCCCAGTCCCAACCAAACATATAGGCTGCTTTTCGGATATATGGTCCAACTGTGGGCCAGTCTGAATTGGCCACAAATTCCAGATTATATCCAACGGGTGCATCAATGTTAAATTTATCTCTGCTTAGCATACCCATTGCAATTGGTGAATGGAATAATATCCTCAGAGTATTGTTCCCTTCAACGAGGATCTTTTTAACATCTGCACTCCACTCACAAAACATATTATCTGTAGTGAGTATATGATGATCATTTAAGTAAATTTCAGCATAGGTATCCAGTCCCTTGAAACTTAATTCAATGTTCTGTCTATCGAGTGTTGTTTTGTCTAAAGTGAGTGTTGTTTTATATTCCCAGGAATATTTGTCTATCCATTGGAGTTTTGATTCATTATCCCTATAGAATGGATCAGCTATAAGCTTGTTGGCTAAGAGATCTGTATGAACGCAACCGGGGACAGTAGCAGCGTGCCAATCATTTGTTCCTACTTTATGAAACATCCAGCCATCATTAATTTCCTTTACCAGGGGGGCTGGTTGTGCCACGATCTGAACAGCTGACACTAATAAAAGTGCCAATGCAAAAAAAGTCTTCTTTTTCTTCATCTTTTGTTGATTTTAATCGGTCCGGGTATGAATTTCAGCCGCCTTTGCTTTCTCAAGCTCACCTTTCCTGTAGAAATAAACCAGCCCGTATTCCTCGCTCAGTGTTTTTCTGATCTCTTCAGGGAGTGCATTATTGGTATTTTCAATTTCATTCCACAATTGAAGAATAATTTCATCGGCTTCTTTTCGCAGCCTGTAATTCTTTTCTGTGTAATCAACAGTCCTTTTTGCGAGTGTATTATGATAAGTCCAGGCTTCAAAGAAATTTTCAAATCGGACCTTGACTACAGCAATTGTAGGATTAGTTATCGGACTGCCTCCTTTTTTTATCCTGAATTCTTCACCCTCAATTATTCTTCTTCCCCAGTTCATCAATTCGTTTTCAGAGGTAAGTGAAGGTACTGTCGATTCATCAGTGGCGAGTCCGTAAAATGCTCTTGTTTCTGCCGGAAGATCTCCCCGGAATATTGCCATATTCATTACCCTTATAAAATGTGTAAGATAAATTCGGGCCTTCTTTAAAGTATCATTATAGTCCTTGCTTTTTTTGTTTTGAGAAGCCAGAGCATTACGGTACAACTGGAAGTTATGTTCAAACAGTGGCAGAAACTTCTGAAGATTCATAATTGTTTTTGCTGAAAACGCCAGTTTATTGGGAGGAAGCTCTTTCCCTTTTTCAAGCGCTGTCTTCATAGCCTTAATTCTGGCTGTATCTGTGTTGGGCAATCTTCTGTATGGCATACCAGAGTTGAATTATTATCAATATATTAATAAGAGTTGCGAAGATAGCAATCTTTTGATGATTATTATTCGTATTCGCAAATTTATTATTCTGATTACTACAATTATTATCTTCCCTTTTTCAGCCTTCAGATTTTTAATACTTTTTAAACGAAACCTGAAAAATTTGGTTACAGAAAAGGACCGAAAAGTAGTATATACTGATGTCAGATCATATCCTTGCAGGTGAATTTCTTCACGTCCGGGAATGTTTTCATTAAAATGGCTGAGAGTAATCGGACATACAATTTTTGCAGCAGGTACTGTTGCACTTGCCTGGTTAATTTTCGATCTGAAGGGAGGCTGGAGCATAGAAAAGAATTAGTATCGGAAGTTTGGAGTGCCTAAAGTGTCTAAAGTGCCTGGAGTAATTTGTATTAAGTTTCTTTAAACTCTAGGCACTTTAAACTTTCCTTTGTTTTATACTTATCTGCGTAGTACCTTAGTGGTCTCAAATCATTAAAATACTCTGATATGTTTAAAAGTGAAGTATATACAAGGCGGAGAGAGGAACTCCATAAAAAAATAAAATCAGGGATTGCTCTTTTTATCGGCAATGCGGAAGCACCTATGAATTATCCTGATAACACTTATCACTTCAGACAGGACAGTGATTTCTTATATTTTTTCGGACTCGATCTGGCGGGGTTTACCGGACTCATGGATTTCGATTCAGGTAAGGACCGGTTATTCGGTAATGACTACGACATGGATGACATCATATGGATGGGTCCGCAGCCAAAAGTCAAAGATCTTGCACTGAAATGCGGCATCTCAGATACTGCACCCATGTTAAAGCTGGAAGAAATCATTAAAGATGCATTGTCGAAGAAAAGGAAAATTCATTTTCTTCCTCCATATCGCGGTGAAACAAAAATGACACTGGCCAAACTTCTTAAAGAGAATCCCTGCCAGATGAAATCACAAGCATCTGTTGATCTGATAAAGGCCGTTATCTCGATGAGGTCCATTAAGGAAAAAGTTGAGATTGATGAAATAGAAAAAGCTGTTGAGATTGCTTACGATATGCATGTAACTGCCATGAAGATGTGCAAACAGGGAGTGAGGGAGCAGGATATCTTTGGAACACTCGAAGGTATAGCCCTTGCTAAAGGAGGCGGTACTTCTTTCCCAATAATTCTTAGCATAAATGGACAGACTCTTCACAACCATTCACATGGGAATATCCTGAGCAAAGGGAAAATGATGGTTACTGATGCCGGCGCTGAAACAAACCTTCATTATGCATCCGACATAACACGAACGACTCCTGTTGGAGGGAAATTCAATGAGAAACAGAAAAATATTTATGAAATTGTTCTGAAAGCTAATACCGAAGCTATAAAGGCAACAAAACCGGGGATGTCGAATCGTGATCTGCATTTTATGGCATGTAAGATCATTACATCAGAGATGAAAAACCTGGGTTTGATGAAAGGTGATGTCGATGAAGCTGTTGATGCCGGAGCTCATGCATTATTTATGCCACACGGACTGGGTCATATGATGGGTCTCGATGTACACGATATGGAAGCATTGGGTGAAAATTTTATTGGTTATAATGATGAGGTGAAACGGAGTGAACAGTTTGGTACAGCGTTTCTAAGGTTTGCTCTGCCATATAAGCAAGGCCATGTATTTACTGTTGAGCCTGGATGCTATTTCATTCCTGAGCTTATAGATAAATGGAAGGCAGAAGGGAAATTCAAGGATTTCATCAACTATAATAAAATAGATGCCTATATGTCTATCGGAGGCATCAGAATTGAAGATAATGTTCTGATTACTGATAAGGGCCACAAGCTCCTCGGCAAGCCTATTCCAAAAACGATAAAAGAGGTGGAATCAGTCTGTTCATGACGTACATTTTAAGATAAACCTTTTTCTCATGGATCGTATTTTTGCCATAAGCGATATTCATGGTTGCTTTAAGCCATTTTATGAGCTTGTTGTCAATACTGTCATACTGAAAAAGTCAGATCAGCTCATTTTGCTTGGCGATTATATCGATCGGGGAAATCAGAGCAAAGAAGTGATCGATTTCATTATGGATCTTCATAAAAAGGGATTCAATGTCACTACTCTTGCCGGGAATCATGAAGTAATGTTGATCGACTCATATTACGATCGCGATATGATGCCATTATGGATATTGAACAACGGTATGTCGACTTTAGAAAGTTTTGGTATTCAGGACATAAGAGAAATTGAAAATCGGTACCTGGAATTTTTTAATTCACTCGAATATTATAAGATTGTTGGTAATGTGATTTTTGTCCATGCCGGGTTTGATGATTCTGCAACCGATCCCTTTGCCGATAATCAGAGCATGATCTGGGAATCCAGACCTTCATATCTAAATCCCGTCTTATCGGATAAAACTGTTATACATGGCCATCGTCCGAAATCCATTTCTTATGTTAAAAAGCTTATAGCTGAAAAATCAAAAGTAATCCCTATCGACACAGGATGTGTATATGGCAATCAGACGGGTTATGGAAACCTGTCAGCTCTTGAAGTAAATAGCATGATTCTGTTTTCTGTTCCTAACTTTTAGTAGTACTTTTCCGTCCTGGATTTGATCTTATCAGACAACTTTTATTTAAGTTTCTCGAGGGTTTTCCAGCACTGATAAAGACCTCGCGGTACATGGAAACAGCCTTTCCATTTTCCGCCTTTGAGCGGAAGAAGTACTTCTCCCTGCCGGTTCAGGTAACCAAACCATTCAGGATATTCTTTGTCTTTAAAATGTTCCCAGGTGTACTCATGAATGATCTCAAACCATTTCAGGCACTCCTTCGATCCGGTCAGCTGATATCCCTTAAGCATTGAGATGAGTGTTTCAACATGAACCCACCATAATTTCTGGTCCCATTCAAGCTGTTGGGTAGGATGTCCCTTCCTGTCGAGAAAATAGAAAATTCCGCCATATTGTTTATCCCATCCGTACTCAACCATCTGCACAGCGATTCCGGAAGCGGTTTCAATAAGCTCAGGCCTGTGAAGACGTTCTCCCAGGTCCATAATAAACCACATAGCTTCAATGGCGTGACCCGGATTCAGAAGACGACCTTCGAAAGTATCTGAGAGTTTATTGTCTAACGTCAGGTTTTCAACTATCAGTCCTAATTCGGGCCTGTAAAATACATCCATCACCTCATGGATACAAGTATCGATAGTCTTGTTAAGAAAATCTTTATCGAGGAGGTGCTCAATTTCCAGAGCCAGATTGCAAAGAATCATTGGCAATGCGAAATTCTTCAGACTCCGCGTTCCCGGATGTGATTTATCCCACTTCCCCTTTGGATTATTGACCTTCGACAGAATTATATCAAAAGTTTTTCGTGCTATATCTGCATATTCCTGGTTGCCACTGGCTTTGCTTAGCTGACCGAATGCCATTGCAGCGAATGTATAGGAAAAAATATTATATGGTTCAATGATCGGTTTTCCCTCCTGTGTCAGAGAGAAATACCAGTTGTAGTCCCCGTCGTGACCGAACTTCTTCAGAAACTCGCCACCCTGCTGGGCACATTTCAACCATTCCGGATTTTTCTCGAGGTTGTTGTAAAGCATTGAGAATTGCCATACTTCACGACCCTGAAGCCAGACAAACTTATCAGTATCGAAAACATTTCCTGCTCTGTCGAGACAGGTAAAATATCCCCCATATTTAGTGTCTTGCGATTTTGTCAGCCAGAACGGCATAACATTATTCAGCAGTTCGTCTTTGTAAAGCTTTGATAAAGAATTGAAATCCATAATTATTAAGTTTTAAGTCATTATTTTTTACCTTTCTGAATCCACATTTCTTCAATTTCTTCCAATGATTTTCCCGTGGTCTCAGGTAATAATTTCCAAACAATCAGCATGTATGGGACACACATAAGGGCGAACAGCCAGAAGGTGCCTGCAGGTGTAAATTTGGAAAGCATCAGAGGTGTGAGCTGCCCAATAAGATAAGTTCCTATCCAGAGCGACAAACCTGCTATTGACATGGCAGCACCTCTTACCTTTACAGGGTACATTTCGGAAAGAAGTACAAATATTACAGCACAGATCGAAATTGCACAGCAAAAGATATAAAAAAGGAAAAATATCAATAGAAAAACTGACGGGATACCCAGTTTTGTGCCAAAAGCAAAAAATACACCAATTAAAACCAGAGCGATTATCATACCTGATACTCCCCAGTATACAAGTTGTTTCCTGCCAACTTTATCGATAATTATAAGTGCCAGAACTGTGGTTAACATATTTACGAGACCAACCAATGACTGATAAAATAAAGAATCACCGCTGGATAAGCCGCTTTCTTTGAAAATGGTCGGACCGTAATAGAGTACAGCATTTACTCCCATGAACTGACCAAGCATTGCGAGAGCCACTCCGATGAAGAGAGCCATCCGGAAACCAGGCTGGAACAACATTCGCCAGTTTGTATTTGTTTCGGAAGCAACCAGATTTTTCACATTGGCAATCTGGATTCCTGCTTCTTTTTCACCATAGATTTTCTTCAGGATTACGGAAGCTTTTAATTCCTGTCCCTTCACTATCAGCCATCTGGGACTTTCCGGTATCAGGAAGAGTACAATAAAAAACAAAAGCGCAGGGAGAGATTCCATACCCAACATCCCACGCCATACTTCACTTCCAAAAATTTTATAGTATAAACCTGTTGCGGCACCTTTTTCCAAAAGATTTGCAGAGTATTGATGCAATCCATAATTTGCAAGGTATGCTCCCAGGAAACCAACGGTAATCGCCAGCTGGTACATTGAAACCAGCCTACCGCGGAAGCTGGGGACAGAAACTTCAGCAATGTAGAGAGGGGAAATGACTGATGCCACACCAATACCTATACCACCGAGAATACGGGCAATAACCAGTTGCACCTCATTACCTGCGACCATACATCCTATTCCGGATACTGAAAACAATACTGCAGAAAGAAGAAGAACTATTTTTCGTCCGAATTTGTCACTCAGAGAGCCAGCCACCATAACACCGGCGATTGATCCGACAAGAGCACATCCGACATACCATCCTTTGGTTATGTCATCGAGGTGAAACTGTAGTGAGACCTGATCAACTGTTCCTGAAATTACAGCTGTATCGTATCCGAAAAGAAATCCCCCCAGAGAAGCCACTATTGATAACCAGACAACATATACTATTTGACTTGAATGTTCCTTCATAATTATTTTATGTTAAAGTACTCTTTATAGCGATCGTACAGGTGTCCGGCCTGGATATAAGCAGATTGGGGACTCATAAAATGTGAAAACTCGAAGGTTATTCCCTTGTCATATCCTGCGCGTTTCGCAGCTTCAAGTTTTAATCGCAGCTTATCGAATTTGATCGGGAAAAACTTTATAGGCATATCCCTGTCGAATGTTTCGGCATTTGTCCAGCACTTCATCTTATACTTATCTGCCAGTTTTTTATTTACCGAGAAAAAGGCATCGAGTTCATCATAATCGATATGTCCATCCTGGAATGCGCAGGCATCAACCACATCATGAATGCCATCGAAGATTTCTCCCCACTCTTTTTCATGTTCCTGCACGGAGACTGATTTTGCTTTCGTTATATCCCCTGAAGCAGCTTCAACTGCTTTTTTACCGTCAATCCAGGGCGAGATGAAAGTTGGAAGACCACCTGAAACATCCTTGCATTGTTTCCCCATAGAGTGAAATGCCCCGATCGCTCCTTTTGTCTTCCTGCTGATTTCACCACTGATATACCATCCCTGAAAACTCTTGTATTTATTGCCATAGTTTTTCCAGACTTCATCGATGACGTATTTATTGTCTTCAACTTCCCACGACATATCGCCTGTGTCCCAGTATTTCCCTGAGTCATATAACCCGAAGTAGAACTTCATGCCGTGTTTGTCAGCCAGCCGCAAATACATATCGAGTAAGTCAACCGAGGGCATATAACACCCCTTTTTAAGCAGATATGCAGAAGGGAATGTGATAAACTTTCTATAGCCTGAACGAATCATTATTACAGTATCAATACCAATTGCTTTCATATGGCCGAATTCAATATCCCACTCTTTTTCTCCCCAGTTCTGATGAGGGATATCGTGAGAAATTTCATCCAGAAATGTCCCGGTAATAGGAAGAGCGTTACCTTTTGGGACTATTAGTTTCGACTCGGGATAAATAACTGGTACAGGTACATTTTCATTACCTGCACATGCAACCAGAGGAACTGCAAATGTAGCCATCCCTGCTAATGCGGATTTTGTGAGGAAATCGCGACGTGAATGTTCTGCTTTCATTAATTAATATAGTTTAAGGATGAAACCTTCCTTTCGGAATAATTCGCCAGGAGGTTATTTTCAGGATATAATCAATCCAGTAAGATGACAAATATACAATATCTTCAATACAGAAGTATGTGTGAAAATCATTTTTCCTGTTATCCGGGCCAACGGGTTTCAATGCCCTGGGAACGGATCATGTCCTGAAAATCTTCAAGCAGTTGTTTACTTTTGTGAACTGCCCTGGGAGTAACTTTATTATTTAAGGCAAATGCAACCAGTGAACCTGCAGCTTCACCAATATTCCATTCTACAGGATGTAGACGGTAGCAACCGTTTGTAATATGCGTCGTACCAATATTCTTATTTCCGGGTATGAGGTTTTCAACACGTATAGGAATGATTGCTCCAAGCGGTATCTGGAATGGGAGAGAATCAAAATCAATATAATTATTCCCTGCGGAGGAGGGATGAAGGTCAATATGATAATAGCCGGTTCCTATACTGTCATAAAAGTCAGCTGCAATGTTCCCGCTCTTTTTACCGGTTATCAGCGATCTGTTTTCCATCCCTACATGTTCTTCGAGAACTGTAAACAGCGCTTTTATGCGGCGTGATTCGCGTATATAGGGATGTTTTGCCAGACCGTCTTCAGTTCCCATTATGTCTTTGCGGAGACGCAGACCCGGCCAGCCATGTCCATTTTCTGAATTAGGTGCTTCAGTCTGTAACCAGTATAAAAGCGATAAGCTCAATTGTTTAGAGTCCTCAATAATTTTCTTGAAAACTACAGGATCAGCTCCAATCAGATTAGCAGTCATAAAATCATTCTGAGGCCAGTTAACTATAGTTATGTCACTCTTAAATGTGCCGGGTTTGAAATTCTGCTTGTTGATAATTCGCCTGTAGGTCCAGAGATTTAATAGCGGTGATGTATCAACTCCGTCAGGGTTGAAGGCAAGCTCCTTTGGTGCCAGGGAAGCAGGATTGGAATAGTGCAGATCTAAGAGTCTACCCGGCCAGGGTGGTTTAAGCTCAGGCTCAAAGTTGTGCCAGAAATCATAATCGCGAGGCTTCTCAATAAGATGGTTCTCTCCGGGAATATAGTCCATTGCAAAACAATAAGTAAATGCCTGGTTATTTTCAGGGTTGGCGATTTCAGGAGCATGTAACTCCCCTGTATCCTTCTGTGATTCAGAGCCTGTAATGAACTCTGTTCCTGTTAACGGAAGCAGATCTCCAAGTTCGGTGGCGTCGATGAAATATGATGCAATAAGTACAATATTTTTATCATGCTTCTGATTTACAGCCTTAAGAGAACGAACTTTACTGCCTGTAAAATCGGCAGCTGTAATTTTAAATTCTGTCAATAAGATTAGCTTTTTTGAACTGATGAAAGGGGTAAGCATTTCAAGAAGCACTGCCAGTGCAACTCTAGGCTCAACGCACAATCTTGAGACGGAGCCATCGCCCGGGTTAAAGTATTTATCAGATCTGGCAGCCTCCGTCAAAGGAAATTTATTTTTATAATATTTTCTTATAGAATTACGGAAATCGCGATAAAGCTGCGTGGCTCCGTGCGTCTCAATCCACTGATGCTCGTCGGGAGGAACACCCTGTTGTGAAATCTGTCCGCCAATCCACTCTGTCTCTTCAGTTAAAATAACGCTTAAATGGTTACGTAAAGCTGCCAATGCTGCAGCACACCCTCCAAGACCACCTCCGCAAATTACTAGATCAGCTGAAAGTTCCTTTTCATCATAAGGAGAACGTACATACTTATGAACCCGATTTTCAAATTCAGGGAAACCAGAAAGAGGAATAGCTGCTATCGCTCCGGTGTAAGCTGAAAAAATTTCAACAAATCTTTTGCGATTCATAAGGGAAATTTATCCTCTGTAAAATCTATCAGAAGGCTTTATAGAATTCTCTGTTCAACCTTGCAATATTTGCCAGTTTGATCTCTTTCGGACATTCCGCTTCACACGCACCGGTGTTTGAGCAGTTTCCGAATCCGACTTCATCCATTTTTTCAACCATGGCTCTTACCCTCTCTTTTGCCTCTATTTGTCCCTGAGGCAATAGGGCGAACTGGGATATTTTAGCAGAGACAAACAACATGGCTGAAGCATTCTTACAAGCAGCCACACAGGCACCGCAACCGATGCAGATAGAAGAGTCAAATGCATTATCGGAATTATTCTTTTTAATGAGAATTGAATTGGCTTCCGGGGCTGCGCCTGTATTTACTGAAATAAATCCTCCGGCAATCTGAATCTTGTCAAAGGCACTTCTGTCGACAATGAGGTCTTTTATTACAGGGAAAGGTTTTGCTCTCCAGGGTTCTACCCAAATTGTATCTCCATCCTTAAAGTATCTCATTGAAAGAGAACAGGTTGTTATTGCAGGGATCGGTCCATGCGGATGTCCGTTAATATACATCCCGCACGATCCGCAGATGCCTTCACGACAATCGTGATCAAACGATACAGGATCCTTATCTTCTTCAACAAGCTTTTTATTAAGGGCATCAAGCATCTCAAGGAATGCCATCTTGGGAGATACATTATCCATCTGGTAAGTCTCAAAGCTACCTTTGGATTTTGCATTTTTCTGGCGCCATATTTTCAGTGTAAGCTTCATATGCTTCTCGGATTATTTTATTTGTAGCTTCGTACTTTCATCTCCACTTCCTCAAACTTAAGTTCTTCTTTATGAAGAATATGAGGTTTCCCTTCACCTGCATATTCCCAGGCTGCCACATAAGCGAACTTTTCATCGTTTCTGAGAGCTTCACCATCGGGAGTCTGATATTCTTCGCGGAAATGAGCTCCACATGATTCTTTCCTGTCGAGAGCATCATTTACCAGAAGTTCGCTTAGTTCAAGATAATCAGCAACCCTTCCTGCCTTTTCAAGTTCCTGGTTAACCTCATTAGATATATCCGGAACATTAAGGTCTCTCCAGAATTCATCCTTCAGCTCCTTAATTAATACCAGAGCTTTCTTAAGTCCCTCTTCGTTTCTTACCATTCCGCAATAATCCCACATAATTTTACCTAATCTCTTATGGAATGAGGAAGCAGTTTGTCTCCCTTTTATGGAAAGAAATTTATTAATCCTTTCAATAACTTTTTTTTCTGTCTCGTCGAATTCAGGCTTATCGGTAGATATTTTTGGAACACGGATCTCATCTGCCATATAATTATTTATAGTATTTGGAAGAATGAAATATCCATCACCTGAAGTCTGCATCAGTGAACTTGCTCCAAGCCGGTTTGCTCCATGATCAGAGAAATTAGATTCACCTATAGCATAAAGCCCCGGTATGGTGGTCATAAGTTCATAATCAACCCATAAGCCTCCCATAGTGTAATGGCCTGCCGGATATATGCGCATTGGTTCTTCATAAGAGTCTATTCCGGTGATGGTTTTATACATATCGAAGAGATTGCCATACTTGTCCTCGATTGCTTTCTTTCCCTGTTTCTTAATGGAATCCCTGAAATCAAGATTGACAGCCAGACCGGTCTCACCCACACCAAAACCTGCATCGCAACGTTCCTTAGTAGCCCTGGAGGCAACATCACGCGGTACGAGGTTACCGAAGGCAGGGTATCTTCTTTCAAGAAAATAATCTCTTTCTTCTTCCGGAATTTCATTTGACGGCCGTGAATCTTCTTTAATCTTCGGGACCCAAACCCTTCCATCGTTTCTGAGCGACTCCGACATGAGGGTAAGTTTTGCCTGGAATTCATTTAACTGAGGCACACAGGTAGGGTGTATCTGGATAAAACTGGGATTTGCAAAAAGAGCGCCTTTTTTATGAGCTTTCCATGCTGCCGAAGCATTTGAATTCACAGCGAGTGTTGACAGATAATATATAGTTCCATATCCTCCGGTGGCAAGAACAACCGCATGTGCGGCATGTCGTTCAATTTGACCGGTAATGAGGTTGCGCGCAATAATCCCTCGTGCTTTACCATCAATTAAGACAAGATCGAGCATCTCCCGACGCGGATACATTGTAACATTACCTTTTTTTATTTGTCGGTTCAGTGAAGAATAGGCTCCGAGAAGACATTGCTGTCCTGTTTGTCCTTTTGAATAAAAGGTTCTTGATACCTGAACTCCACCAAAAGATCGTGTATCGAGTGTTCCTCCATAATCGCGTGCAAAGGGTACTCCTAAAGCAGTATAATGATCAATAACCTGATTGCTTACTTCAGCTGCCCGGTAAACATTTGCCTCACGTGCCCTGAAGTCACCCCCCTTTATCATATCATAGAACAGTCTATAGGTACTGTCACCATCGCTCTGATAATTCTTGGCAGCATTTATTCCGCCCTGAGCTGCAACAGAATGTGCTCTTCTTGGAGAATCCTGGTAACAGAAAGTTTTTACATTATATCCCAGTTCCCCAAGTGCAGAGGAAGCACCGGCTCCCGATAAACCTGTTCCAATAACAATTATTTCCAGCTTTTTCTTATTTGCAGGGTTGACAAGTTTAGCGGAAGATTTATAGTTGGTCCATTTCGTTGCCAACGGACCTTCCGGTATCTTTGAATTTAATTTTCCCATGACTATAATTTTTTCCTTTTGGATTTATCTGAAAAGCCACAAAGTGATTGAAATCGAAGCAAAACCTGCAGGTATTACGACAGCATAGATCAACGCAACAACCTTAACAACCGGAGACCAGATTCTGTGATTCAACCCCAGGGTCTGAAAAGCTGAATAAAATGCATGAAAAAGGTGAAAACCGAGGAGTGCGAAACAGGTCAGATAAATAATGTCATAAGCAGGGATCTTAAAAAGATTATGAGCTACAGAATAGAAATCTTCAGGATTTCCTTTGACAATTCCAAGTTTAATGAAATAGAAATTGAAAAAATGGAGGACAAGAAATGTGAAAACAGAGGCTCCTGTCCAGATCATAAACTTTGAGAAAAATGATATCTCCGATTTGTTCCCGCTGACATATCCTACAGGTCGGGCAAGCCAGTTCTGTATCTGAAGGAAAACTCCCCACGAAATGTGTATAAGTATCACAGCCATCAGCACTACCTCCATAATCTTAATCAAAGGGAAAGTTGCCATGAAATGTGCTGCAGTGTTAAAAGGTCCGGGTTCACTTTTAAGAAGCATCAGGTTGATAATCAGATGAAGCGGTAAGAAAGTGAGTAGGAACAAACCGGCCAGGGCCATTACAAATTTCTTGGTAATTGAGGAAAATAAAACTTTACTCATTGGTTATTAAATGTTTAGAGTTTATCTTATTGTATGGAGATGGAAGTTTATCAAAGTTAAATTTATTAAATCAGATTTGCAATTTAATGCTAATTATCACAAATCACTTCCGGTAATCTGAGTATATTCGTTTAGCTGATAATTGGCTACATTTACAAAACTATAAAAAAATTATCAATATGTTTTTTTCGTACTGTGGAGGTCGAATTCATTATTCTGATTCGGGTAAAGGTGCCGCTATTCTTCTTCTTCATGGTTATCTTGAATCATCTGAAGTATGGAATGGGTTTGCTGTGAAACTTGCCAGATCATTCAGGGTTATTAATGTGGATCTGCCAGGGTGTGGTCTTTCAGATGTCTACGGAGAACTGCATAGCATGGAATTTATGGCAGGGGCTGTAAGTGGGCTTATCAATAATCTCAATCTTAGTAAGGTTTTTCTAACTGGTCATTCACTTGGAGGGTATGTTGCTCTTGCTTTCCTGGAACGTTTTCCTGATCAGCTTTCAGGTTACTGTCTCTTTCATTCGCAACCATTTGCAGATACGCCGGCAGCACTTGAAAAACGAAAACGCGAAATTGTTTTAGTCAGAATGGGGAAGAAAAACCTGATGTATCCCGAAAATGTAATCAAGATGTTCGGACCATCAAACCTTAAAAAGTTTTCTGATGCTCTTCAGAGATCAAAAGATATAGCATCAAGGATTCCGGGAGAAGGGATAATTGCTGTTCTGAATGGAATGATGATCCGCCCGTCGCGTTTATCATATATGGAAGAAGGAAAAATCCCCTGTCTTTGGATTCTGGGGTCAATGGATAATTATATTCCCTGCGACCTGATACAGACTCAGGTAAAACTTCCGCCAAATGCCCGTGTGGTCGTGCTTAATAATTCGGGGCATTTGGGATTTATTGAGGAAGAAGAATTATCGGTAAAAGTCGTTAGTAACTTTATAACAGAGCGGGCTTAATTTTTCCAGCATATTTCGCAGATCTGCGCAGAAATAATCAGCGTAAATCTGCGAGATCAACAAGAGAAACATAATTACTTTTTCAGAAAGTCAATCGCATATTTGAATGTTGCATCAATCTCCTCCCAAATAGGATAGAATCCTTTGTTATCCAGAATATTACGGGCAATATATGCTTTTATCTGGGTATGAATTATTGCTCCTGATATTTTTAACCCGGCTGGATCTTTATTTACTCCATTTGCAGAAGCAAATTGTATAAACTGATCAAGAAGAGCCTGTTTATCAAGAAATTTTTCCATTTCGCCTGCTTCAGTATATTTCTTGAGTACTTCCCTGTGGTTCTCAGTATATTTAAGCGCAAATCTGTAAATGAACGATCTTACTTTCAGGAAATATGGTGATACTCCGGAAGTATCCACAGGAACAAATTTATCTGGCATTATGCCACCTCCGCCATAAACAATATGTCCGCCCGGGGTGGTAAATTTCAGGGAGTCGGAAAAATGAATACTGTCAGAGACTTCAAATTCACCATGGGCATATCTCTGGTTCAGATCGTCGAAATATTTTTCAAACCCGTCTTTATATGGTTTTTGAATTGATCTGCCTGTGGGTGTATAATAACGCGCTATTGTAAGCCGCATTCCTGATCCATCTGAGAATGGAATAGGTTCCTGAACCAATCCTTTCCCGAAAGAGCGTCGGCCGATGATTGTACCGCGGTCATTATCCTGAAGGGCTCCTGCAAGTATCTCACTTGCCGATGCACTCCATTCATCAATCAGAACAACCAGATTTCCAGTCTCAAATTCTCCTTTACCGGTAGCTTTTGCTTCACTCCGCGGAGATGCGCGTCCTTTGGTATATACAATAAGCTGGCCTTCTTTCAGGAACTGATCTGCAATCTGGATGGCAGCTTCCATTATACCGCCTGAATTGGCACGAAGATCAAGTATGAGACTGGTCATTCCATGATCTTTAAGTTCTCTGAGCCCCTTCATGAACTCATCGAAAGTTGTCATTGCAAAAGTGTTGATCTTGATATATCCGATGTGGTCATTCACCATATAATCCACATCGACACTATATATCGGAATTTTGTCACGGGTTATTTCAAAGGGAAGAAGCTCTTTCTGCCCGCTGCGTAGTATTTTTATTTTTACTACTGTACCCCTCGGACCCTTAAGCATCCCCATTATTTTTTCATCAATTATGTGTTTTCCGGCAACAAGAGAATCATTTACATACAAGATTTTGTCTCCGGGCAAAAGTCCCAGTTTTTCGGAAGGTCCGCCTGGAATAGTGCTTATCACAAGGATTGTGTCGGTAAGCATGCTGAAAGATATTCCGATTCCATCAAAATTACCCTGTAAAGGTTCATTGGCTCGGGCAAGATCTTTTGCCGGGATATATACAGAATGAGGGTCAAGTTTTTTCAGTATGGCAGGAATAGCAGTCTCAACCAAGTCGTTGCGGTTAACTGAATCAACGTAATTCGATTCAATGATATTGAGGATACTGTTTAACTTATCATTTCTCGACCTTATGCTTGAATGATGAGAATAGTCTTTATCTGAAGGAAGATATCGTCCCATTATAATTCCAAGTGCCACTGCGATTCCCAAAATTACCGGAAGAAAAACTATCTTTTTTGAATTATTGTAGTTCATAAATTTCTTTTTCTGGGTCAATATATACCAATTCAATTCCTGCACGCTTCAGAAGCTCAAGGCCATCGGTCTTATGATATCGGTTACAATAAACAACTCTTTTAATGCCTGCCTGAATAATGAGTTTTGAACACTCCATACAGGGGGAGGTTGTTACGTAAAGAGTTGAACCTTCACTCGAGTTATTCGACTTCGCAACTTTTGTAATGGCATTTGCTTCCGCATGAAGAACATATGGTTTTGTCACATTGTTTTCATCTTCACATATATTTTCAAATCCTGATGGGGTCCCGTTATAACCGTCGGAAATTATCATCTTTGCCTTCACTATCAGAGCACCTACCTGCCTTCTGATGCAGTATGAATTCTGAGCCCAGATAAGAGCCATTTCCAGATAACGCTTATCGAATGCTATCTGTTTTTCACCATAAGGCTTCAGATCAGTTTTATCTGACATCGTTTCCGGTGTTTGTAATCAATTTTAAAAGGGTTCAAAGGTAATTAATTTATATTTGGTTTGCTAATCAGATTAACCATGTATTTATCAATGAATAAGCAACACTGATTTTAAAAATCATCAGATAGTTTAATTATTCTTTGAGCCGTATTGTTAAAAATACAGATGAATAGATTAATTTTGGATTTCCGAACCTTAATAATTTGAACTAGTAAATATTCTGCCTGACAAATTTAATGCAATCATGTTCAATACAGATCATTTGCATCCATTAATAGTACACTTCCCGATTGCAATCATAACTGTCGGATTTTTTTTTGAAGTTGTTTCACTTTTTTTCAGAAGTGAAAAGTGCCTCTCAAAAACAGGATTTTATCTGATGGTCCTGGGATCACTTGCCGCAATTGCCGGCTGGTCTTCAGGCCACCTATTCACTGAGGAACCTACTCAGGGTGAGATTTTAAAGGTATTCCTCAAACACGAAACAGGAGCTCTTATTACAATGATCCTCATTGTTGCCGGCACAATCTTCAGAATATGGCTGATGGTAAAAAAGAAAGAGGAGACTCCACTGAAATGGATAGCCTTTGCTTTTTATCTTTTAGCTTTTATTGCCGTAACCTTTACAGGGTTTATGGGCGGGACCATGGTCTATGATTTCATGATGGGAAAGTGAAATAGCTACTGGCAATATCCCTAATCCTGAGCTACATCAGTCACTCTGTTTTTAAATCAGCGCATAATAATTATTGAATATTTTATGTGGTTGGTTAATAACATTTTGACTTATCAACTGTTTTTTATAAAAACCAGGTATAATTTTACATTCTGTTCACAGAAACGTTATAACGTTTTACTGAACAGAAGAGTTTATTCAGTAATTTATATTTTGAAAACAGTAGAAATATGAAGAAGATATTGTCGGTTTTTCTGTTTTTAATAATCTTTGCAGGTTTATCAGGCCAGGCTAAGCTGACTGATAAACGCGACGGAAATGTTTACCGTACCATTATTGTTGAAGGAGTTACCTGGATGGCAGAAAATCTTAAGTATAAAGCTAAAAGCGGGGCATATTATTTTGATAACGATTCAAACAACAGCCCGGGATACGGTGTTCTTTACGAATGGAAGACAGCTTTGGGCTCATGCCCGACCGGGTGGCATCTGCCCTCTGGCATTGAATTTCAAAATCTTATGAATCATCTTGAGCAAAAAGAGACATGGGGAAAGATAGCTTCTGATCCATCTTCTTTTGGAATTCAGCTTGGAGGAATGCAGGATTATGAGGGCACATTCTCAGAGATGGATGAAAGCTGCTATTACTGGACATCGACCGAATACGATGTGAGCAATGCAGAATACTTCAGTTATCTTCTTATAGATGATAAACCGGTAATTGATATCTCAAGAAAAGAAGATATGACAGACATACATGGAACAGAAAAATCTAATAAATATTCTGTACGTTGTCTGAAAAATTAAAATTCTCCGACGAGGCAATACAATTCTTTAAAGAACTTGAATTTAATGGTTCATTGCCTGAAGATATTTCAGTAATCAATCCATTCAGGAATGATCCTCATATAATTCCTGTTATTTCTCAATTCAGATGAAATGCATCTGAATCGTATAAAAAAGTTATTTTTAACATCATAAAAATGAGATTAAGTTTATTCATGGGAAATAAATTCATGAGAAAAGCTAAAGCTAAGGTTATCAATAAATTAATCATTATACCCCTGGTCTTAATATTCCTGTCTGGTTGTGCAGCCCAGCATAAATATAAGAAGTATAAAGCGGTTCCATGCCCGTGTGAGAAGGAGAACAAGCATTAGCGACGATCCGAGTCGTGATGTATCGGGAATAGCTACGCAAAGAAAATCCCCTTCAAAGAAAATATTTGTCTGATTCAAAAAATATTTAACGTATTTATACGTCATATTAAAGTATAACGTATATTTACGTCAAATATTTATCTGTCATGGCTTATACAAAAAGTGAACTTTTTAGTACGGAACTTCAGAACTGTTCGGTTCTGTTTAAAGCATTGGCACATCCTGCACGTTTGGCAATTCTGAAATACCTGGCTGAAACAAAAACATGTATAACGGGTGATATAGCTGATGAGTTGCCTCTTGGAAGGACAACTGTCAACCAGCATCTCAAAGAATTAAAGGATGCCGGTTTGATACAGGGAACTACAGAAGGGGCGAAAACATGTTACTGCTTAAATCTTTCAAACGTATGCGAATTGAAGAAGAAGGCAGAGAAGTTTCTAAGCGAAATAAATATTTCTGTGACTTTTGAATGCAAATGAATAAAATTTGAAAATGGAAGAGTTTTTTAATTCTCGGATAATCTGAATTATCAAATTATCAAATTAACAGATTATGAAGATACTTATATTATGCACCGGAAATAGTTGCCGAAGTCAGATGGCTCAGGGCTTTTTAAAGTCATTTGATAAAAAGGTTGAGGTCGAATCCGCCGGAACACTGCCGGCATCAGAAGTTAATTCAAATGCGGTCAAAGTGATGGGTGAAGCTGGAATTGACATAAGTAGTAACTCACCAAAGTCAGTTGAAAAATTTCTGAATGATGAATGGGATTATGTGATAACAGTTTGTGATGATGCAAATGAAACCTGTCCGGTCTTTCTGGGTAAAGTTAGACATCGCATGCATTTTGGCTTTGAAGATCCATCAAATGCCACCGGATCTGAGAAATTCATTATGAGTGAGTTCAGAAGGATCAGGGATGAAATAAAAACTACTTTTTATACCTTTTATATTAATTTTTTAATTTGATATGAAAAACTCTTTTTTAGTTGGGAATATTCCGGTTTCAGGTTATAATATTCCGCAGGTTGCCACAGAACTTAATTTCTCTGATTTTATGGGTGCAGTCATGGTACGCTGGGGGATTAATCGTGATAACTACAGGGTTAGCCCCGGACTTTATGCGGTAGGGACACCCACATCGGAATCAGATGTGTTTGTGACTGCAAATTACAAGCTTTCATTCGATGCACTGCGGAAAAGTCTCTACGGAGTTAATGGATGGATACTGGTACTCGACACTAAAGGGGTGAATGTCTGGTGTGCTGCAGGGAAGGGCACTTTTGGAACAAAAGAACTTGTTAACAGGATAAAAATGGTAGCCCTCGGAAACGTGGTCAATCATAAGCGTCTCATACTTCCGCAGCTCGGTGCGACCGGAGTTGCAGCGCATAAGATTAAAGAGGAGACAGGCTTTAATGTTCATTATGGACCGGTACGTTCATCAGATATAAAAAAATTCTTAAGTGATGGCTACAGGGCTGACAACAAAATGAGGAAAGTCTCTTTTGGGTTTACCGACCGGTTGAAGCTCATTCCTAATGATTTTATGTATGGAAAATATTATCTCCTAGGGGCGATGTTTTTGCTCTTTTTAATTTCGGGTCTCGCAACCGATGGCATATCATATAGAAATTTTTCAGATAAAGGAGGCCTGGCAATTCTGAACATATTTCTTGCATATGTCGCAGGAATTGTAATTACTCCCATCGCACTTCCCTTTATTCCTGCAAGACAATTCTCCATAAAAGGATTCATCGCAGGTGCATTTGTATTTGCAATCCTCTCATTATTAAAACTCACCGGGACTAATATTTTTGAAATTATTTCCTGGTTTCTGATTATAACAACTATCTCCTCATTTCTGGCTATGAATTTTACCGGTTCTTCAACATATACTTCATTATCGGGAGTAAAGAAAGAGATGAAGTTTTCAGTCCCCTTTCAGATAGGGTTTGCCGTATTTGGTATTATTTTACAGATTGTAGGAAAATTAATTAATGTTTAGCTATGAGAGAATTAATGTATCTGCCAGATGTTGTGACCCTTAGTTTATGTGAAAGTACATGCAATGGGTGCGGAATGTGTATAAAGGTTTGTCCGCATGAAGTTTTTGAACTATCAGGAAAAAAAGCTCATATAGTAAGAAAAGACTATTGCATGGAATGCGGCGCCTGTGCTTTAAATTGTCCGATGCACGCTGTATCAGTCAATTCAGGTGTTGGCTGTGCCGCAGGTATTATTAAAGGGATACTCAGGAATTCCGAACCGACATGCGGATGTTCTGATTCAAAAACAAACTGTTGCTAAACTCAAATTGTTGTATTATGAAACCCCGACTTAAATTCCTTGACAGATATCTGACACTCTGGATATTCTTTGCTATGTTTATCGGTGTTTTTTCCGGTTATTTTTTCCCATCCATCGCTTCGTTCTGGGATTCACTAAAATCTTCACCTCAAAGCACAACCAATATCCCTATTGCTATCGGCTTAATACTGATGATGTATCCTCCCCTGGCAAAAGTAAAATATGAAGAATTGGGTGGTGTTTTCAGGAACTTCAGGATTCTGGGCCTTTCCCTGATTCAAAACTGGATAATCGGTCCGGTTCTGATGTTTACCCTTGCAATTATTTTTTTCAAATTATTTCCGGGGAAGGACAATTCAAACCTGCCATACATGTATGGTATTATAATGATCGGGCTGGCCAGGTGCATAGCTATGGTAATCGTATGGAACGATCTGGCAAAAGGCGATAGAGAATATTGTGCAGGGTTAGTTGCCTTTAATTCTATCTTCCAGGTCTTATTCTTTTCAGTTTATGCCTGGGTTTTTATTGCTGTTTTACCTGGTTGGTTTGGTGTCCCAACTAACTCAGTAGTAGAGAATATAACTATTGGCCAGATTGCCAGGAGTGTTTTTATTTATCTTGGAATTCCATTTATATCGGGTTTCCTGACCCGTTTTATATTAATAAGGGTTAAGAGCAAGGAGTGGTATCACACCAGGTTTATCCCAAAAATTAGCCCTGTAACATTAATAGCATTGTTATTTACTATCTTTGTAATGTTTTCATTAAAAGGCGAATATATTGTAAGGTTACCACTGGATGTGCTCTTAATCGCTATCCCGCTCCTGATTTATTTTGTGATTATGTTTCTATTCTCCTTCTTTATGAGCAGAAGGGCAGGAGCAACCTATGAACAAACAGCAACCCTCTCATTTACAGCTGCAAGTAATAACTTTGAATTGGCAATAGCCGTGGCAATAGCTGTTTTCGGAATAAATTCGGGAGAGGCCTTTACAGCAGTAATCGGACCCTTAGTCGAAGTCCCGGTTATGATCGGCCTTGTAAATGTTGCGCTGCGGTTTAGAAAAAACATTTCAGATAGATTCTCGGTTAATCCGGCGGATTAACATCAGGGGATAGGACTTTATGCATCTTTCTTTAATAACCCAGAGACCCGATTTCTTTTATGAATTCGGTTTTTTTGTGCTATCAAAGGTCGAAAGATGACCAAAAAGATGAATTTATCAATGAAAAAATATCTAACTTGTAAAATTAAGGTGAAAAAATATTATATTTCATCGACTTTTGTCCATATTTGTTCGAAGTGTAAAAATGGGAGAAATAAATCTGACTTATGACAACCATTAATAATAAATACACGATCTATCTTGACAGGAATGAGAATCAATATGGTCCCTCACCAGCCTGTTTCAAGGTTTTACAAAAATGTAATGATGATACTCTGAATATCTACTCAAGAGATTTCTCAAGGGGAGTTAAGAGTATATTATCTGAAAGACTGGCTCATGACTTTGGAACAGAGGAGAAAAAAATACTCCTCGGCTATGGAAGTGAGGATATATTAAAACAGGCTGTTCAATGTTATATCAACAGGCGTGATAAAATTTTGATTCCATCATGTTCCTGGTGGTACTATAAAAAAATTGCAGAGGAAGCTGAAGGCATAAACATACAATATCCCATAGTTGAAGGCGAGTTCTCTTTCTATTACGATATTGAAAGAATGACAGAGATATATGACAGAGAAAAGCCAAAATTAGTTCTTATCAGTTCACCAAATAATCCAACCGGTAACAGGCTTGAAACTGAACAGTTAATGTTTGTTCTTGAAAGGATGAAAGATACGGTCGTTGTACTTGATGAAGCATATCATTTATTTGATGAGACATTTCATACTGATCCGGTAGCATTAGTAAACAGATACCCTAACCTGATCATTATCAGAACTTTTTCCAAATACTATGCACTTGCCGGAATCAGAACAGGATTCGCTTTCCTGGGTGACAATCATGACAAAATTTCGCTTTTAAGTGCAAGATATCTTGGTTTTAATCGTCTTTCTGAAAAAATTGCCATTGCTGCTCTCGATTCACCTGAATATTACAGTTCAATAGGCAAGAAAATGGCCGATGATAAGGAGATGCTATTTTATGAACTAAATCAGTTGCCAGGTTTCCATGCTTACATGTCATATGCTAATTTTATCCTGGTAAAAATTCCGCCCGAGATAATGGGCCCATTAAAAAACTACCTGACTGAGAGGAAAATGATCGTAAAATTCATGAACGAGGACGGATTGGATAAACATATCCGGATTACCATAGGAACCCACTCTCAGAATAGCTTGTTATTAAAGCTGATACGAGCTTTTATGTATAAAGAAATGAAGCATGAACTGGTATTGGGAGTATAAGAAATCTCTCAAGATGGTGGAGGTTGAAGAAGTAATAGATCTTATTCTTTACCGTCCGCTTGCATTTCTTCTGGTAATTTCCGTTTACAACACAAAAATCAAACCCGACCATCTGACACTTACTGCAATGCTGATGGGAATCATAGGGGGATACTTTTATTCTATAGGTTCACATCAAAGCGCCATAATCGGTGCAATATGCTACCTATTATTTAATATCTTCGATTGCAGCGATGGCCAATTAGCCCGTTTGAAAAAAAATGGTTCTTCGGTTGGCAGGCTTCTTGATGGCATAGCTGATTACATAGCAGCGATTGCTGTTTATGCCGGCATAGTAATTGGCTATTCAAATAGTCCTGAACAGTCTTCGCATATGACAATCCTGATCGCCCTGGCAGGAATAAGCATAATAGTTCAGGAATCTCTGGTGGATTATTTCAGAATGCGATTCCTTGATATTGTATTACAAAGACAGGATACTTTTAATGAGGGTATGGAAGAGTACAGGAATGAATATAATAAACTTAAAAATCAAAAAGGTAGATGGTTCAGTAAAATAGTTATTTTAATATATTTGGCATATTCTCAGGTACAAAGACAGCTTATTGCAAAGAGAAAGAGGAAAAAGTTTATATCTTCCACCCCGGAAAAATATTTTAAAGCAAACCGCATTATAATCCGCTTTTGGGTTTTTATGGGACCATCGGCAAAGATAACGATATTGATTCTTTGTTCATTTTTTTGCCGGTTTGACATTTTTTTCTGGATCGTAATTGGTGGATTTAATATTCTTGCAGTATTATTGTGGCTAATTCAATACCGGATCGATAAAACATTCGAAACTCAGAAAATATGAAGACAGTTATTCTTGCTGCCGGAGCTGGTTCAAGGCTAAAGCCTCTAACTGATCATATACCTAAATGTCTACTGAAAGCAGGGGGAAAGAGTATACTTGAAATGACCATTGAAAACCTACTGGCAACCGGAAATTCAGAAATTATAATCGTTACGGGTTATCTTGAGAATAGGATCAGAGAGTTCATCCGGGATCAGTTTCCTCAATTGCATATTTCCTTTATTTTTAACCCATTCTTTGCATCTACCAACAATATATATTCCTTGTGGCTTGCCAGAGATGAAGTAATGGACAATGATATGATGATGATGGATAGCGATATAATATTCGATAAATTGATAATTACAAAACTTCTCAATTCAGGATATAAAAATTGTCTCGCGTTGAAACGGCATGATGTACAGGATGAAGAGATAAAAGTAAAAACTGATGCTAACGGACGTGTTATTGAAATTGGTAAAAATGTAAATCCTGCAGATGCAGCCGGTGAGTCAATAGGGATAGAAATCTTTGGGAAAGAAATCCTTGTGGAACTTTTCGGTATACTTGAAAAAAAGATCGTTGTTGAAAAGAAAGTTGATCAGTTTTATGAGGCAGCATTCCAGGAACTTGTTGATAACAAAAATGACCTTTATGTCGTTGATACAACCGAGTATCTTTGCATGGAGATCGATACCCGGGAAGATTTGATAACTGCTGATAAACTTATCTTCAATCATTTAGAATAAAGTTAAAAAGGATTCATGGTAGAGAGCTTAATAACCATGTCGATAGCCGGTTTTCTGACAGGCTTCACTTTTTCAATGCCAATTGCAGGTCCTGTCAGTATTATGATCACCTCCAACGCACTCAAAGGAAGGAAGCGTTACTGTAACCTTTTCAATATAGGTGCGTCATTTGCTGATTTCATTTATGTGTTCATTGCAGTATATGGTCTGACAAAGCTTTATTCTTTCTATAAACCGATCATACCTTACATTTTTTCATTTGGCTCATTGTTACTCATATTCCTGGGATATAAGATATTCAGAACGAAAATAGATATTAATCATCTTGAAGATAAAATCCATATTTCCGGGAAGATTAAAGAGAAAGAAAGAGGAGCTTTTTATACCGGGTTTATGATAAACTTCCTGAATCCGACTTTATTCATCGGATGGTTAACATCATCTTTAGTAGTGATTTCATTTATAGCTGCCTTAGGTTTTCACACAGGCGGATTGGCAATTAAAGTCGATCAGAATGCAAAAGAGATCAGTAATATTGAAGGGAAAAAAATAGAAAGCAAACATGATTCAGCGCTTAAGAAACTCGATAATTTGCAGATACTTAAAATTAAAGAGCGTAAGGCTGAGCAAACAATATTTCCTGCATCATTTCATCTGACAATAAGTATTTGCTACGCATTCTTCATTGCTTTTGGCAGCATTGTCTGGTTTTATCTGCTTACATTCCTGATTGTCAGGTACCGCAAAAGGATAAATATTAAAATAATTTCAGGCTTCATTAAAAGCCTTGGTGTATTTCTATGTTTTATCGGATGTTACTTTGGTTACCAGGCTATCAAAATGTTCATAAATTTGAAAATTTGAAAATGGTAAAACTAATTTGAAAATTGTATCAATAAATTTAAATTCCGACCTCATTTTTACCTGACATAAAGTATTAAAATTTTCAAATTATCTCATTTTCAAATTATTTCCTGCTTCCTGTTTTATGCTTCAGGACTGTAGTTTCATCAAGTGTGATTACATACCCTTTTCCTGCTTTTTCAAAGAATGGGTTGATGTGTTCAATAAACGGTTCAATTTTGTGAGATTCATCAATAATTTCTATGATAAGAGGTACTTTTTCCGAGATCTCCCAGAGTTTGTTACTGTAGATCTCACTGCTTGCACCGTAACCCATTATCCCTTTCAGAACAGTAGCTCCTGTTAATCCGAAGGATTTGGCAGCATACACAATTACCTCGTAAAGCGGGGTGTGTTCATATTTATCGGTTGAACTGATATAAATCCGTAACCGGTAGGCTTTTTCATCAGGTTGCATGATACTAATATAGTTTGGTTATAACAACTCCAAGAAAGGTCGCTCCAATACCAAGAAATACACTTAATCCGATATAAATAAAAAAGTGAAAGAAAGCGCCATCCCTTAAAAGTGCAAGATTCTCATTTGCAAATGTGGAAAACGTAGTGAAGCCTCCGCAAAACCCAACAGTAAGAAACATCTTCCACCCGGGTGTTAACAGGGAGCTTCGATCGGAAAAGCCATATATTAATCCAATCAGCAGACAACCGGTGATATTTACAAAGAAAGTCCCGTAAGGAAAAGTTGACGGGAAATGGTTTTGCATAAGACGCGATGCCAGAAACCTTGAAATACTTCCCATGAATCCTCCTGTACCAATAAGTAATAATGTCTTAATCATATCAAGTTGATGTCGCTTAATCAGCTATTAGTATTTTTTAGTTCAATAGACGCACATCCTATATTATATAGAACTCTTAGCGACCCTTTGTGATATCCTTTAAGTAACTTTGTTGTTAAATAATATTACTACAAAGGAGTTTAAACTAGAACACAAAGTAATACAAAGAAATGAATCACACGGACGGGAAGTATGATTAATTAAAGTTGAATTTTGAAATATTACTAAAATTGATGTGAAAAGTTATGCTGAAAAACGGGATTTTCATATTTGCTTTACTCTATTGTAATTTAAGTCAGGCTCAACTTGACTCAATAAAGGTTTCATCCGGCAATCAACTTAATCTTAAACTCGCATATGTCAGTTCTATAATTTACCCTGGAATAAGCACAGGAGTGGAGTTTAGGGTTAATCATACAAGCATAAGTGTATTTAAAAATAAGCAACTGATCCGAACTTTTACAAAAGAGCGATACATCTCAGGAAATTTAAACTGGTATCACCACCCTGATTTTCATGATAATATATATCTGACTGCCGAATGGGTAATGCGAAGAACACTAAATGCAGGATTTATTTCTGAGTTTTCAATCGGGCCAGGTTTCAGCCGGACTTTTCTTGGCGGAACAACTTATAAAGTGGATGATAACGGCAATGTCTCTGTTATTAAGTCCGCAGGCTACTATTATGCGCTTGTAACAATAGGCGGAGGCTTTGGGTACAATTTTTCGATGAAAAAGCAGTTGCCGCTTTCAGCTTTTGTAAAGATGAATATCATATCAATGTTCCCTTATAACAGTACGGTTTACTTCAGACCGGTCCTGGAATTGGGAATCCGTTACACTCCAGGAAGGCCACGATCCGGAATAATAAAAGAACCAAATACAGTGTCAAAATAAATATGAGAAAACTTCTATTCTTAAATCTGATTCTTTTGCTTACCGGATGCCAGAAAGAAAAAATTACTCTTTCTGCAGACGCCTCCGAAGCTTTCTATGTTGAAAATACGGGAGCTTCCATGAGGGTTTTGGTACAAGGAAATACTTTAAGCAAAACTTTCATACTTTTCATTCATGGAGGCCCGGGAGTGAGTTCATATTTTTACGACACAAAGTATATCAGCCGCAATATCGGGGATAAATATGCAATAGTTTACTGGGATCAGAGAAATGCCGGAGCTTCCCAGGGGACCAGTAATGGCGGGTACCTCCATCTTGATCAGATGGTTGAAGACCTGAAAAAGGTAATCGAAGTGCTTAAGTTCCGGTATGGGCAGGACATGAGTTTGTTTTTACTGGGGCATAGCTTCGGAGGACTTTTAGCTGTAGATTTCATTACAACACCAGGTTATCAGGATTTGATAAAGGGATATATAGATGTTGATGGAAGCCATAATTACCCTTTAAATGATACGCTTACCAGACAGATGTTACTTACTGAAGGAAATTTTCAGGTTTCACAAAACAAAAATATAGAAGGATGGCGGCCTATAATCAGTTATTGTAACAGTCATCTGGGCAATTTCACCCTTGAGGAATCACAGCAACTGGAAACCTATGCAACTCAGGCAGAAAATTATATTGACAGCATTAACCATATAAACATTGTAAATTTAGTATTAAAATATTCAATTCCCGATCAAATTCCTCTTACAGCTGTACTTAGTAACCTTCTCTACTCAGAAGATTCAAATTTTAATAAAGAATTGGCAGTTACACAGTTTTCCTCCTCTCTTAACATAGTAACCATTCCGGCTTTGGTGCTGTGGGGAAAGTACGACTTCACTTGCCCTCAGGCATTAGGGGAAGATTTTTATAACCGAATAAATTCAAATGATAAAAGCATGGCTATTTCACAAATAAGCGGACACAATATGATTTTTCAGGATAAGAAGTTTTTCTGTGATGAGGTGAACGCGTTTGTCTTGAATCACAAGTAATTAATAATTTGCTAGATATGATTACTAAATTATTACTTCTGGCAATTTTCGGAATTGCAATGGCACATCTTGAAGGAGTTGTGGTTGTATATCTGAGAAAAGCCCTGGGAATTTAAAAATCTTTGTTTTCAACGAATAATCCGCGGTTAAAAATATTATGGTTAATAAGAAATCGTAAAATTTTAAGTCAAAAGAGATTATTTTTGGGGATCTTAATTGGTCTAAAAACACAAAGTGGTTCATAGCACAAATAAATCTGGCAGATTTAGTTTAGTATTCCGGTCGCTTCAGTACAGGAACTATCGGCTCTTCTTCAGCGGACAGAGCGTATCCCTTATTGGCACTTGGATGCAGCGTATAGCAATGCCGTGGCTTGTTTATCATATGACAGGTTCGGCGCTTCTGCTTGGAGTTGTAGGATTTGCCGGTCAGATACCAACCTTTTTGCTGGCACCTGTTGCCGGAGTTCTCACGGATAGGTTGAGCAGATACAGGGTTCTGCTGGCTACTCAGATTATTTCGATGGTGCAGGCGACTATCCTGGCAATTCTTTGCCTGGCAGGAATCGTCCAGATCTGGGAAATAGTTGTATTGAGCATAATTCTTGGTTGTGTAAATGCATTTGATGTGCCATCGCGGCACTCATTTGTAATTGACATGGTAGAAAAAAAGGAAGATCTGGGTAATGCAATAGCCCTTAATTCCCTGATGTTTAACGGAGCCCGGCTTATTGGTCCTTCAATAGCCGGAATCATACTTGCAGCCACCGGTGAAGGAGTCTGTTTTCTTCTGAATGCGATAAGCTATGTGTTTGTAATTATTTCATTATTAATGATGAGATTACACATCAAAGAAACAAATAAGAAAGAGAAACAGATCCTGAAAGAACTAGGTGAAGGATTCCGGTATACATTCGGATTTGCACCTATCAAGCACCTTCTGATATTGTTAAGCATTTCAAGCCTGATGGGAATGTCATATTCAGTTCTTATGCCTGTATTTGCAAAAGAGATTTTGCACGGAGGATCTCATACATACGGCTTTCTGATGGGAGCAGCCGGATTTGGCGCTCTTCTTGGGGCCTTTTTCCTGGCTTCAAGGAGATCGGTTGTGAAGCTTGGAAGAATTGTCCCGGCTTCAGCAATTCTTTTCGGCGCAGGATTGATAGGTCTTTCATTTTCCAGGATATTCCCTTTCTCTCTCCTCCTGATGATCTTTATCGGTTTGGGAATGATGATGCAAACAGCCGCCAGCAATACGATCCTGCAAACAATTACCGACGATGATAAGAGAGGCAGGGTTATGAGCTTTTATACCATGTCAATTATGGGAACTGCTCCTTTTGGAAGCCTGATGGCAGGAGGGCTGGCAAAAGTTGTCGGAACTCCGGGAACCATTTTTATAGGTGGACTAGCAAGTATCACAGGAGCCCTGTTCTTTCTAAGAAAGTTACCAGAGCTGAAAGCCATAGTGCGTCCAGTCTATGTTAAAATGGGAATCATTCCGGAAGTGGCTGAAGGTATTCAGACAGCTTCGGAACAGTCAGCTGAAACCGGATTGTAAATCATTCTGTTATCTCAAAAACTGAACTCGACAGGGCTGCCCCGTTTCCAACATTTAAACCTATCTTCATAAGATAATCACCTGTATAACTTTTCCCATTTTCAGAATGACCAAATCGCCGACCTTCAGAGGAGACATTAATTTCCTGAATTTTGTAGGTTTTGGTCGGATCAAGCCCTTGTAACCGAACCTGGTTGAATGTTTCACCAAACCTTGAGTTAAGAGTGTAGGCAAAAAGAACAGCCTTGTTCTTTATATTGTTTACATACATTAGGACAGCACGATTTTCCTCATATGGAGAGACAAGCCTGTACAGATCTCCATGCCATATTACATCACTAAGCCGTTTGTAATTTGCTACCGCTTCCTGGCTAAATTTTAGTTCATTATCCGTCAATTCATTAACCTTTATATCATACCCCATCTTACCCATCATGGCAACATCGGTTCTGAATTTTAATGACTGCTTACCCCATGAAGTTATATGATTACAAATTGCGAATGATGGAAAGAAATAAGAGTATCCCCATTGAATATAAACCCTTTCCAGAGGATCGGTATCATCGCTTGCCCAGAATTCAGTAAAATACCTGAGAGCGCCATAATCAACCCTTCCTCCGCCTCCTGAGCAGAGCATTACAGGCAAGTGCGGGTATTTCTGCCGAAGCTTGTTAAGGACACTGTAAAGACTGTTCACATAATCCACATAGAGATGTGATTGTTTATCTTTAAGGTAGACTGAATATGCATTTGTCATCATTCTGTTGCAGTCCCACTTTATGAATTCAATGCCTGGATTTGCAGTAAGCATACCGTCCACAACATTATAGACGAATTCCTGAACTTTTGGGTTTGTCAGATCGAGAACAAGCTGGTTACGAAAATAATTCTCTGGCCGGTTTGGAAGTTTCAGAATCCAGTCGGGATGGTTTTCATAGAGTTCACTCTTTGGATTTACCATTTCAGGTTCTATCCAGATACCAAATTTTACACCTTTGCTGTCAGCTTCCTTCACAAGATAACCCAGACCGTCCGGAAGTTTTGCTTTATTTTCCTGCCAGTCACCTAGTCCTGCACGATCGTTACTCCTTGGATATTTATTTGCAAACCATCCGTCGTCAAGAAGAAACAAATCTAGTCCAAGCTTTTTCGTTTCATCAATAACATCTGTAAGTTTTTTTTCATCGAAGTTGAAACCTGTAGCTTCCCAGTTATTCAAGAGCGTGAGACGTGTTTTTGTACCGTCAAGTATTCCATAGTTGGTGGCCCAATGATGCAGATTGCGGCTGGCCTGACCTTTCCCATGATTTGAATAAGTGAAAATGAATGAGGGAGTTTTAAATGGTTTCCCAGGTTGCATAGAATACTCTGAAGCAAATGGATTAATTCCCGATATGACACGTAAAGAACCTTTTTCATCAACTTCAAAAACGAATTGAAAATTGCCCGACCAGCCCAGAGTTCCGGCAATAAGTTCCCCATTATTTTCATCGGATTTTTCATTCAGTGAAAGAAAGAAAACCGGTGTCTGGTACATATGTGCACGGGTCCCCAGTTTGCTGTCAAGTATTTTTATGCCACTGGTAAGTTCGTTTTCCTGCATCTTCATTTCCTCAGCCCAGTCGCCGTGAAACTGAGTCAGCCAGTACTTGCCGGCATCAAAATGAAGCATGGATGAAGCGTAGTTATAAACAGTAACCGGGTTTGTCTCTTTTTGTACAATCTCAACCCATTGTTCAATGACATCCTCCACAGAGTAAGATTTAATATGAAGAGTAACTTCAACCGGATACACCGGATCTTTCAGAAGAATATTGGTAATGGTAATGTTGCCATCGGTTTTTTCTATATTATGACTTACATACTTCAGTTCCAGGGATGGATTTCCATCATTGTGTGTCATTCTTATTGCCGGTTCAAAAAGATTATCTGTACCGAAGGTTGGATAAGCCAGATGGCCTTCATCGCTCACCTGTTCCATATCATTAGTACTACTAAGTTTCGCTCCGAGATATGCCTGGTAAAGCCTTCCGTCTCTGCCATTGACTCTGTAAACAAGGTTGGTATTTAAGGTTGAAACCGGTATAATAATATCCGTAGCCTGATTACCAGGCAGTGGACCCATTGGAGGTTGTCCGGTTAAAACAGAGTTAATTATATAAATCAGAACGAGTAGGGAAATTAACTTTTTCATAGTTTATTGTGGTTTAAATACGCATAAACAGGATGATAACTAAAGCACAACTAATATAAGAAGATTTGTTATGGAATCATTTCTTGTAATAAGTTATTCTTATAATTTTGGATATTGAATTAATTACTAACCTGATCTTAACTTTTGAAATGAGAAAAGCTGCGACCTGTATCAAGATCCTTTCCGTCATTATTATATCTTTTAAACTCAATTTGCCTTCATATTCATCTGTATATGATATGGTTGAAAATAATTATCAGGATACAGTCCATACTCAAAACTCACCGAAACAACCGGTTTATATAACTTCACGTCTGGTTACACAAAAACCGGTTATCGACGGTAAGCTTGATGATGAATGCTGGAAGAAAGGCACGTGGGCATCGAACTTCCACCAATGGATTCCGAAGGAGGGTGCAAAGCCCACTTATCCTACTGAATTGAATATTCAATATGATGACAAGAATTTGTATGTTGCTATTCGTGCCTATGATGGAGAACCTGGTAAAATTATGAGGCTGGCAGGCGCTCGTGATGAGCTGGTCGGAGATATGGCAGGCGTAAATTTTGACAGCTACCGCGATTATCGTACAGGGTTTGAGTTTACAGTAAGCGCATGGGGACAGAAAGTTGATCTTGTATTGTTCAACCCGGCAAACTGGGATTTTAACTGGAATCCTGTCTGGAAGGTAAAAACCGGGCTGGAAGATTCTGCATGGGTAGCCGAGTATGAAATTCCTCTCAGCCAGCTGCGATACAGCCGCAAAGACGAGCAGGTATGGGGAATGCATGTCTGGCGCTGGATATCGCGACTCCAGGAAGAAAGCGACTGGGAGATACAAAGCAAGACCGGGCCCGGGATGCTTTATAATTTTGGCGAGCTGCGGGGTATTAAAGGGTTAAAAAAATCACGTCGGCTCGAAATATCGCCATACACACTGGGTGACCTGAAAACCATGCCAAAAGAACAAGGGAATCCGTTTACGGAGAAAGGAAGGACATGGGGTGGAAATGCCGGGCTCGATGCCAAGATTGGTATTTCAAGCAATTTCACGGTCGATCTTACAGTAAATCCTGATTTCGGACAAGTTGAGTCAGATCCTTCAGTAATGAATTTAACGGCATTCGAAACATTTTATGAAGAAAAGAGACCCTTTTTCCTTGAGGGATTGACCATTTTTGATTATAAATTTAACAACAATATTCTATTTTATTCCAGACGAATAGGTCATGCGCCATCACTATCCGTTGCACCGAATAACAACCTTTTTGTGGATGCTCCTGACAAGACATCCATCATCAGTGCGCTTAAGCTTAGCGGGACGACTTCAAAAGGACTTTCAGTTGGCATAATACAAAGTGTCACTTCAAATGAATTTGCCAGGCTAAGTGATAAAGATGGAAACAAAAGCAGCTTAATAGTTGAACCTCTGACAAGTTACACTGTTGCACGTATACAAAAAGGTTATAACGCAGGTAATACTGTAATCGGAGGAATGCTGACATCGACGAATCGCGATATTTCAAACAGTAATCTTGAATCGCTCAGCACCAATGCTTATACAGGAGGCCTTGATCTGTTAACACACTGGAAAGACAAAGAGTTTTATATTGATGCCAGACTTATAGGCAGCTTTATAAACGGAAGCAAGCAGTCCATCACTGCGCTTCAGGAATCGTCTGCCCGTTATTACCAGAGGCCGGGCGCCAGCTATCTTAAATTTGATTCTACAGCCACTACACTCAGCGGATACGGAGGCAAGTTTATGATCGGTAAAGGGTCTAAGGGACTTTGGAAATACTCAACAGGAGCAACATGGTTTTCCCCGGGTCTTGAATTGAACGACCTTGGTTATATGACAACTTCTGATGTAATAAATCAGGATAATTTGGTTTCGTACGGAATAAATCAGCCTTTTTCAATATTCAGTACCTGTGATATAGGCCTCGAACAAATCAACACATGGAACTTTGATGGTGAGTACATCGGCTCGGGTGCCAACCTCACATTAACCTCGGTGTTAAAAAATCAGTGGAGTGTCTCTGTAAATGAAATCTATCATACAAAAACTCTTGACACCAAAATTCTGCGCGGAGGGTATGATATGATAATGCCATATACAATTACTTCAACCGGGAGCCTGTCTACCGATCAGACAAAAAAAATAACCGGCAGCCTGATTGGTAGTTATCTGTATACAGGTAATAATTCAGCCGGAAGCTATCAGGTTGAACCCGGAATAACTTATCGACCTATTAATAATCTGAAGATCGGAGTAACTGCAAATTATATGAATAACCATGACAGGCTGCAATATGTGACCACAAGCTATGATGTGCCCGGTAACAGATACATACTCGGGACTATTGATCAGAAAACTCTGGGACTGACTTTCCGGGTTGATCTGAATGTGACTCCGGAGTTTTCAATTCAATATTATGGTAGCCCGTTTGTATCAATCGGTAAATATTCTCAGTTGAAGTTTGTCACAAATCCTCGTTCATCAGATTATTATAACAGGTTCGAAATTTATCAGGATCAGACGGTTTCAGGAGGTATGTATCAGTTAAATGATTCCTATAACGGACCGGAGATTAATTATAAAATTGCCGATCCTGATTTTAATTTTCATCAGTTCAGGTCCAATTTTGTTGCCAGATGGGAATACCGTCTGGGATCTTTCATTTATTTTGTATGGTCATCGGAGCGCACTGAAAATACCAGTGAATCATTTGCATCCATTGGGGAATCTTATAAACAAATCAAGAAAATATTCCCAAATAATATTTTTCTTATTAAGCTGAATTACTGGTTCTCACTCTGAAAATATAAATGGCAATCTATTTATTAAATGTCTCAAAGTCAACTTATTCCTTATTTTTCATTACCCCTTCCCTTCCTTCCCCCACGGGGGAAGGTGTAAAAACATTTACCCCTGATAGAAAAATGGAACTTAAAAATTATTCAGAAAATAAAATCATTTCCCACTTGGGGGAAACAGGAAAGAGGGTTAATTGAAAGTGCTAGAGTAGGAATCAATTTGCAATTATTATAAAGAATATGGCTATCGTTTACAGACCAATAGAAGAAAAAGACAATAAGGAAATTGCAGAACTTATCCGTGGGGTTTTCAGGGAATTCAATATTCACAGACCCGGAACTGTCTATTTCGATCCGACAACTGATAATCTTTATGATCTTTTCAGAACACCTGGATCGGAGTACTGGATAGCTGAGGAGAAAGGTACCATCATTGGCGGTTGCGGGGTATATCCGACATCAGGATTGCCTTATGGCTGTGCTGAATTGGTGAAGTTTTATTTATCAGCATCACAAAGAGGTAAAGGAATAGGACGGCAGCTTATGGAAAAAATCTTTGACTCAGCTGGGAAAATTGGATACAGGCAGCTGTATCTTGAATCGCTTCCTGAATTAAGCAGAGCGATAAGTTTATATGAGAAAGCAGGTTTTAAATTTATCGACGGACCTCTGGGTAAGTCTGGTCATTTTGGCTGCAATATCTGGATGCTTAAAGATCTCGGGAATTTAGAAATCAGTTGAGGCATTGCCAAGGATCCTGAAATTGTATGTTACCATAAATATCGGCTGCCCGAAGATCGACATCTGGTAACCTTTCACGGTTCCGTCTTCTGCTTTAAAGAAAATTGAATACGGATTCCTTCTGCCCAGGGCATTGTAAACAGTAAATGTAAGGGAGGAATGGTTGAGTTTTTTAGCCTTAAGGTTTCCGTTTATAGTAGCGGCAAAATCAAGTCGTAAATAATCGGGGATCCGGAATTCGTTCCTTTCAGAATAGAATACCCTGTTTATATTAAGAAAATCGTAGTATGCAACCGGATATGTTATTGGTCTGCCTGTGTTGTAAACAAAATTAGTGGTAAAATTCAGTCTTCTGAAAAATTTTGCATTGGCAACAAGCTTAAGATCATTTGGTTTATCATAATTTGCGGGAAAATAGTTTCCCCCGTTTACTTTCTCTTCTTCAAATTTCCCGTCAACTTTAAGCATGACTCTTGAATAGGTATAACTGATCCAGCCGGTGAGCATTCCAAGCTGTTTTTTTACCATAAACTCTACTCCGTATGCTTTCCCGGTGCCATTGATGATATCAGTTTCAAGATGATCGTTCATAAGAAGTTCCGCTCCTCCTTTATAATCCAGGATATTATTTAATATTTTATAATAACCTTCCACTGATACTTCAAGTGTTTTACTGTTTATATTCTTGTAGAATCCCAGTGAGAACTGATCTCCTCTCTGAGGTTTAATATAATTATCACTAAGCTTCCAGATATCGGTCGGAGTCATGGAAGTGGTATTGGAAATCATGTTAATATATTGGTAATTCCTCTGGATCCCAGCTTTCACTGACAGATCAGGAGAAATGATAAATCTTCCTGAAAATCTGAATTCCAGACCAGGATATGTCTTTAGAATACTGCCTTTGCCGTAATAGATCGTATCAACAATATTTTCAAGGGTCCGGGGACTGTTGGCGGTATAAACATTTTGCGATCTTGGTCCGAATGCAGTATAGAGGGTGAACCTCAAACCTCCCGAAATCAGAAGTCTTGGCGATATCTCGAACTCATCACTTGCATAAACAGCTGGTTCCAGGGCTCTTTCGCTTTCCAGCCGCTTGGGTAGAATATCAGAATAATTCCCTACAGGATTCTGTACTCCGGGAACAAGATCATAGCTGGTGGCGTCAAGGCCAAAATCGATCTTATGCTTATCTATAGGCCTGTAGGTGAAATCGGCTCTGAGAATTTGTTGATTTAAGCGATAATATAATGAATAATATGAAGTAGAATCCTGTGTTGAGTTGTCGTGATAATCATAGTTACTTATAGTAGCAGAGAATTGGGAAGAAAGCTTTGAGGTATAAATATGTCTCCATTTCAATGTTGACGCAACGTTACGGTAACTGATGGCGCTCTCTTTATAATAATTAAAATAATCATTGCTTATATATCCTGAAAGTGAAAAGGAATTTCTGTCATTTGGATCAAAAACCAACATTCCCTGAAGATCATAAAAACTTGCGCTGCTTTTTTTCAGCTGAATGTTCTTCAATTGTCGCAGGATCCAGTCAGAATAGGTTGTCCTGGCACTGACAATAAATGATGCCTTATTCTTTATAATAGGACCTTCAACCATTAATCTTCCGGTTAGCGGACTGAAACCTCCGCTAACGTTAAATTTTTGTTTGCTGCCCTCTTTCAGCATAATGTCCATAACTGATGAAACTCTTCCTCCGTATTTTGCAGGGATCCCGCTTTTGTACAGGGTAACATCTTCAATCATATCTGAGTTAAATGCAGAGAAAAATCCAAAAAAGTGTGATGGATTTATTATTGGGGCACCGTTTAACAAAATAAGATTCTGATCAGCACTTCCTCCCCTGATATTATAACCGCTGGAAGCTTCCCCTACAGATTGCACTCCAGGCAAGAGTAATGAACTTTTGAACAGATCCACTTCCCCCATACCCATAGGGATCTGCTTCAACATTTTAATATTTATTTTTTCAATTCCCATTCTTACATTCCTGACTATGTTTTCCCTGTTTGCTGAAACAACAACCTCATTCAACTGATTCGTATTTTCAGCCATTGCAACATTCAAATTTCCGTCGGAATAGATAATTATGTTTCTTATTGTCTGACGCATCCCCACCATCCTGAACTCTATCTGGTACTGACCCTTTGGCAACTCAATAGAGTAGAAGCCAACACTATTGGTTACTGCCCCGACTTTCAGCTTTTCTACATAAACAATTACCCCAACAAGTGGTTCCCCTGTCTGAGGACTCGTAATTGTACCTGTAAGAAAAACTTTTCCATTATTGCTTTGACCTGAAGGATTGCCGATTTTAAATACATTATATTCATCATTAACTACATTGCCTTCGGTTTTTGGAATAGGCACGGTGTATTTTGTAGTATCTGCTCTGGTCAGGTTCTCTTCCAGATATTCAAGATATTCCTTTCGGAAATTAGTCTTAATGGTATACCCCTTTGAAAGGATTATCTTATTATCATCAGTTATAATAAAAGAAAGGCCATTTTTAGCGATTGTTTTGTTTAATAAGGTATTTAATGATTCATTTTCAGAATTGATATGCAAAGAAAGACTATCGACCCAGGTGTTGGAGTAGTAGATTTTTACAGGAATAGTTTTTTCAATTGTGTCTGCAAGATTCCTGAAAAGGATTTTCTCAAACTGCAGAGAAAGTTTATTATCCTGGGCTCTTGCATCTATTAGCAGAATAGCAAAAAATAATGAATATAAGAGTTTTTTCATGCAGATCACCTCGTGGATGTTATAAGAGAGTCATAAAATTTCAAAATGCTTACAAACTGACTTTTATCGGCCTGACGGATTCTGATTCTCGACATATGCAGATACTTTTTAATTTCAGGCGATTTCCCACCGAATAATTTAAGAAAATTTTTCTTGTTTTTTATCCGGTAAAAGACATCTCCCACGCTTATATAGTTTTCAGGAACATATTTATATTCATTTAAACCCTCCCTGACATAAAATGATGACGCGTGTTTAATTACATATTTACTTTTTCCAAGATATGCCACTTCATAAAAGCCCTCTTTGAGTTTGTTTTTGGTACAGTCCGGAGGTCTGAAATATCTGAAAATTAAACTGTCATCTTCAAGATACAGATTAAATCCCTCTACAATATCTTTATTCAGAGCTATCTGGGGGAAACTGTAATTAATTGTCCTGGTTGGATCTGTGTATATTACTTCATCCAGAAAGGTATCATATTGCAGAGTCAGATGATTATATTGTCGCGTATGTGTGAAAATGGTGGCAGTTCTTTTTTTATTGATGAATAAAAGAGGTTTAAATTCACTCCGGGTATAATATGATTCATATTCCTTCCCGTTTATTAACTCTTTCGGAGCTTCTACCTTTTCAGAATATGAATTTTGGATATATCTGATCTGACTGTCGGTGATCGATTTTAAGTTTATACTACCGGAATTGCTTAATGAATTTGCATTCAAAAGATTGCCATTTTGCCCTGTAGTTTTATATGTAACCGGCAGAAGGAGGAGAAGGAAGATGAATCTCGCTTTATAAGCAACAAGCCTGAATTTCATGACCCAAAATAACGAATTTTTATAACCTAAAATTCTTTTTGACTATTTTTTTTTTTTATTCGATAATCTTTTTTGATATACAGAATCTGATGCATTAGTTCTATTTTAGTAGTAATTTTAAAAGTTAAGAACGAAATAATAAATTACTGATTATTGTTCTGATGTTAAAACTGGCTACCAAAATTATTTTTTTTCTGATTACTGTCTTTACCCTTTTTAAATGTATTGACCCGTATATTCCCAATTTGAAGGGTTACGATTCTTTATTGGTTGTTGACGCGCTTATAACAAATGCAAATACTTCATATATAGTTAAGTTATCAAGAACATTTCAGGAACAGAATACCACTCCCGGAGTGGTTTCTGATGCAACTGTTTCCATTTCTGATGATCAGGGTAATAAAAGTTATCTGAATAATCTGAATAATGGAATTTATAAAACTGACAGTCTTGAATTTAGAGGATCAGTTGGAAGAACATATACTCTGCATATTCTTACAAATGAAGGCGAAGAATATGAATCAGATCCGTGTCTTATGCAATCTGTTGCCGAGATTGACAGTATATATATTGAAAGAGACCAAAGACTTATCAGCAATGAAACAGAAACTGAGGATGGAGTAGGTATTTATCTCGCTTCAAAAGAGGGGGATAACAACCAGTATTATCGATGGACATTTGATGAGACCTGGAAATTTAAAGTACCGGATCCGAAGAAGTTTGATTACATACATAGCGCTTATCCCAATGCTCCTGTCATTTCCCCTGTTACAGATATTAAAGAATTCTGTTGGAAAAGCGGTAAATCAGATGAAATACTGATAAGGTCAATTAATGAAGGGCAATCGAAAAAAATAATGAAGCAGCCGATTTTTTTTATAGCAACAGAGAAGACGGACAGGTTATTGCTTCAATACAGTATTCTGGTAAAGCAGTATTCTATTTCAAAAAATGAATATGAATTCTGGAATAATCTGATAAAGGTAAATGAAACCGGCAATGATATATTTGCAAGACAACCCTATACTGTTATCAGCAATATTCATAGTACAAATAATGTAAAAAAGCGGGTTTTAGGTTTTTTCCAGGTGTCGGCTGTAACACAAAAAAGAAAGAATATACCTTACAGAGATGTTGCTTTGATGGGTCTGCATTTTTATTCTTACCCCTGCAGAACATGGGAGTTTGCTCCCGGTGATTTTGAAACCTTGTGCCGTTGCCCTCCAAAAACCTGGGACGATGTTTACTGGTATTTGTGCATAGTTTCGGATTATACTTTTACTCAACCAAAATATTTTGGGTATGGTGATAGTCTGGTGGAATTAGAATTTACCAGACCGGAATGTGCAAATTGCGAGCTTACCGGGTCGCATATTAAACCAGATTTCTGGGATGCTTTTCAGTAAATATACGGACTCTGAATATGAAACTGAGGATTATAATTACTTTAATAGCTGTCTTTACTCTTTACACCTGTATTGATCCTTTTAGTCCAAAATTAAAAGGATATGATTCATTATTAGTAGTAGATGGGCTTATCACCGATGAAAATTCAAAATATACCGTAAAGCTATCAAGTACAATTCAGGATCAGAATACCAGTCCGGAAATGGTCCCTGATGCCACTGTATCTATAAGTGATGAAGACAATAATATTACCTTCCTGGACAATTATGGCAATGGAATTTATAAATCAGACAGTTTAAAATTGAGGGGCATATCAGGGAAGAAATACATTTTGCACATTCTAACCAGTCAGGGAGCTGAATATGAATCAGAACAGTGTCTGATGCAACCGGTTCCGGATATTGACAGTGTATATTACGAAAAAGATCAGGAATTGGTTAACAACGGAACTGAAAATGATAACGGATTGAGAATCTTTCTAAATTCAAAAGCCGGGAATGACAACAGTTATTATCGCTGGGCATTTGACGAGACCTGGAAATTTAAAATCCCAGACCCTAAGAGATTCGATTATATCGACCATAATACAATTGTTCCTGTTGCTAATGTAAAACAATACTGCTGGAAAATCAGAAAATCTGATGAAATAATTATCCACGCGGTCTATCCGGGTCAGAATGCTCAAATTAAAAAGCAACCGATATTTTTTATTGCTTCGGATAAATCCGACAGATTAATGTCAGAATACAGTATTCTTGTTAAACAGTATTCCATTTCGAAAGATGAATTTGAATTCTGGAATAATCTGAAAAAGATAAATGAAAGCGGGAGTGACATATTTGCGACTCAGCCATTTCCTGTAATCAGTAATATTCATAATATAAATAATCCAAAGGAGCGTGTTTTAGGGTATTTTCAGGTTTCAGCCGTAAAACAGAAAAGAACATTTATTCCTTTCAGTGACATTGTCAGACTTCATCTGCCTTTTTACCATTCCAATCAGTGTGAAAGAATTGAGAAGTCACCCGCAGAATATTCAACCCCTTACGGACCTCCTGTTACCTTTGATGACCTCTATTCGATGTTTTGTATTACTTCAACTTACTCTTTTATTGAACCGATGTATGATCCTGAGACTTTTATGCTTGACAAGCTGGTATTTGCAAAACCTGAATGCGCGAATTGCGAGCTAACCGGAACATCAGCTAAGCCCGATTTCTGGATCGATATGAACTGATTTGCATTAACTTAAACCAGAAGGTTCTTATATTACATCAGATTTTTTATGCGTTAAACAATAAACTAAGGTGAATAAATATTATTTTTACTTCCCTATCTTTTACCGTTCAGTTGGCATGATTAATAAAATAAAACGGGCTTCATGTTAAATCTGGGGCCCAAATCAATCCTGATGTTTGTTGCTGTCTTTGCACTATGCACCTGTATCGACCCGTATAGTCCAAAACTTGCGGGTTATGAATCTCTACTGGTTGTTGAAGGTCTGGTTACGGATGCTAATGCTTCGTACACAGTTAAGCTGTCACGAACATTTCAGGAACAAAGTTCCGTGTCTGTCAATGTTTCTAATGCCACTGTTTTCATCTCCGATGATTCCGGAAACGAGAGCTATCTGAAGAATAAAAACAATGGAATATATAAAACAGACAGTCTTGAATTTAAAGGGACTATTGGTAAAACATATATTTTGCACATACGTACCAATGAAGGTGAAGAATATGAATCAGATCCATGTCTGATGCAATCTGTCCCTGATATTGACAGTATATATTTCGCAAAAGATCAGCAGCTGATTAACAATGGAAATCAAACCCAGGATGGATTAAGTATTTTTCTGGACTCAAAGCAAGGGGATAATAATCAGTATTACCGGTGGGCCTTTGATGAGACATGGAAATTTAAAGTGCCGGATCCAAAGAAATATGATTTCAATGTAGCTGACAGCACCATTGTACCTGCAACTGATGTTAAGGAATATTGCTGGAAAAATAAAAAATCTGATGGTGTTATAATTCATGCAATCTATCCCGGAGAACCTACCCGGATAGTGAAGGAACCAATATTTTTTATAGCAACCGATCAATCCGACAGGTTGCTTCTTCAATATAGCATTCTTGTGAGCCAGTATTCAATATCAAAAAAAGATTACGATTTTTGGAATGATCTGAAACAGGTCAATGACAATATCGGGGGCATCTTCGCTAAACAACCATTTACAGTTACCAGTAATATCAAAGACGTTAATAATCCTGAAGTTCGGGTTTTAGGCTATTTCCAGGTATCGGCAGTAAAGCAAAAGAGAAAAGACATTCCGTTCAGTGCTATTGTTGGACTTAATCTGCCTTATTATCATTATCCATGCGTAAGAATAGAAAAGGAACCGGCAGATTTTCAGACTCCATTCGCCCCACCGGTTACATGGTTTGATGTATATTCATGGTATTGTATAACTTCTACCTACTCTTTTGTTGAGCCAAAATATATTTCGGGAACTAATAAACTTGAGAAAATGGTGTTCGTTATGCCTGAGTGTGCAAATTGCGAATTGACAGGAACACGAAATAAACCAGATTTCTGGGTAGATCTTAACTAATATGCTTAAACTGAAAAAATCTTATAAGTTGGTTGAACGGATGTCAGCTCTGAATTTAAGAACCCTGATACTTCTTGGTCTCCTTTTTAACCAGCAGCTGTTTTCACAGCAATTAACGTACAAAGCTGAAGATTCTGAAATGCGAAATTTCAAAGAAGAGATTTTTGTCAGGACCGATCGTGATATTTATATCAGTGGGGAAGAGGTTTGGTTCAAAGTTTATACTGTGAACGGACTGACACATGCTCCATGTGATATAAGCAAAGTAGTATATCTGGAGATGCTTGATAAAAACAACTTCCCGTTAAAGCAGATAAAAATAAAATCTGATCATAATTCCGGGTCATCCAGTTTTATCCTTCCTGATAATTTAAGCTCAGGCAACTATATCATCCGTGCTTACACGAGCTGGATGAAGAACTTTTCGCCGGATCAGTTCTTCTATAAAACTATTTCTGTAATCAATCCCTTTGAAAGCATCGATCATCTAAAACTTCCGCCGGATATTAAAAATTCAGATTCAGCAATTTCAATCACCGATGGTCTGTCGCAATCAATTATTACAGAAAGAGATGGCAAACAGATTATCGGGAAATCCTCTAAAAATGAAGGTAATAAACAGATTAATTATAAAATTACTCTCGATAAATCTGAATATGCATCAAGGGAAAAAATAAAATTGGAGATTTCAGCTACTGATATGCAAGGTAATCCGGTTGAGACAGACCTGTCTGTATCTGTGGCTAAATCAATTACAGTTAATTCTACCGGGCTTTCAAGTTTTCATTGTTTTAACCAGGGAAATGATATAGTCAATAGAGCGGCGGGATCAGAGAATCTTGCTGAACTCGAGGGAAATCTTTTAACTGGCTTTCTCAGATTAAAAGCCACTGATGAACCATTGAAGAAAACCGACTTGTCTATGTCATTTGTCGGAAAAACTGCCCGATGCCAGTTTGGGAAAACGGACGAAAGTGGAGAGTTCCACTTTATTATGAAAGAATCGGGACTGAACGAAATAGTTATTCAACCATTATCTCCCGACATTACAGGATATTATATAGAACTTAATCAACCCTTCAGCAGTTCATTCAGTAAATTTAAACCTATTGCATTTTACCTTGACAGCAGTAAGTTAAATGATATAAATAAAGTCATTGTGGGGATGCAGATTAACAATATTTATAAGCCTTTCAGACAAAACAGACCTGGTGAATCAAAAACCATTATTCCTGATTTTTACGGGAAGCCTGAGAGTACAATAAAAATGGCAGATTATATTGAACTTACGTCATTAAGGGAGGTTGTGAAAGAGATTATACCAAATGTATATACTCTAAAGCAAAACGGGAAGTATGATTTTAAGCTTATAAACAAATTCAGAGGTCAGCCATTTGAAAATGCGCCTCTCGTTTTAGTTGATGGAGTGCCGGTATATGATTTTGAAAAGGTATTAAGCATAAACTCAAAAGAGATAGAAAGGACAGATGTAATCAATACCAGATATTTCATTTCAGATAATGTATTTGACGGAATAGTCAGTTTTATTACTAAAAAAGGTAATTTAAGTGTAATGGAATTTGACAATTCAATTTTCAGACAGGTGTACGAAGGATGTCAGGTTCAAAGTAACTTCTATTCTCCTGATTACAGCGGAAGTGAAATGAAAAATAACCGCTTACCTGATTACCGGAATACTTTATACTGGAAACCAGATCTGCTTACCGGGAAAAACGGGAAGGCAGAGATTGATTTTTTTACCTCTGACGAATTATCAGATTATACGATAGTTGTAGAAGGTATAGCATCCGACGGGAAAAAGGGTTATTCATCTTTTTCCTTTAAAGTCAGATAATTAATACCGACAGGTATATATAAGGTTCATTTTCTTATGATCCTGGCAATTAACTGATGAATCATGATCGAAAGTGGCAAGTAGCAGGATATAGAAGAGTTTTCTTATTATTCTATAAATTTTTGACTACTTAAATTTAGTGATTCTTCACCGGATTAACATGTGCAATTAATCATTAAAACCTTAAATTCAATTTATGTTTTTCATACTGGTAGTTATTAGGTGCATCGAACAAAAGGGACTTATTTAAGTTCAATATTGTGACTTGGATTCTTTGCCTGGGAAGCTGACAATTAACAAAAAAACCGGCACTATGTCCGGTTTTTTATAGATCCTGTTCCTACCACCATCTTTTAAATATATGTCCAAACCTGCGGTCGAAGCTCCGGGTTTTTCCTGTAAGGTTATTGGTTATTGTTACAAGCGTAAAATGCCTGTGATCCGGATCTGCCTCGAAGGTTACTTCATATGAATCAGTACCAACCACATAGGTCAGAGTTCCTGAAGACACTACCAGACTTCCTTTATACTCTGTAACAGTCAGTGGTGAAGTTATAGTTTTAGTATAGGTATTCCCCTTTTCGTTAATACCTGTTACTGTCCCATTATATGTTATTGTATCAGAAGAGGCAATGTGCCTGAAGTAAAAGTGAATAATGTCAAGAGGTTTATATATGACATTCCTGAAATGGGAAACTGCTGTTCGTACTTTATTAACATTGCGTGTAAAATAAAGCGTATCATTTTTACCGGAAGTTACTACAGCAAATTTCATTGCCGCTGTTATGGCGTCCGTAACAGAAATTCTGACCGATTGAAGTCCCGTAAATTTTACAGATTCTTTTTCCCTTTTTACTTCCCGTGTTCCATTTATCAGGATAGTTGTACTGTCAGTGGTTACAGCAAAATTGCTGAATACAAACGACCTTGAAACTAATTTTTTATGTGTGGGATTAGCACTTGTTATAGTTACTGTGATCTTCCCGTTTTTGATAATTGTTTCATTTGCAGAGCTATCCCTGTAACTATAGTATGTAAGTGTAACAACTTTTGGAAAAGTAGTAGTATCAGGGTGGTCAACAGTTATCACAACTGTATCGGAAAGGCCGGTTAGTAACGATTTCATACCATCAACTGCATAATTATTATTTTGCAGTTCATCAAGCTTGTTATCAATATCTTCTTCGGTCTTATCCGCAACAGCGTCCTGTACATCAGCATTTTGAACCTGAATTGTTTGCTGGCTTGTGAGAGGATTATTAGTTGGACCGGAAGATTCCTTCTTGCAGGAAGAGAATAAAAGACTTCCTGCAATAAAAAAGAAGAAAAACCTGAAAATGAATTTTCTTATTTCCATAATCTTTTTAATTGGTTTTAAGTTTAAAATTTTCAATTCTTTAACAACTCTTAGATATAAGGAATGGTTAATGGTTTAATCCGTAACTGAAAAATATTTTAATTCTTTGTTTATTAAAATGCCAGTCAGGCTTTAATCAGAAGCTAAAAAAGAATATCTTTCCGGCAAATTGAAAGGGTTTTTAAGAAATAAAATGAAGTGAAATGAATATTGTTCAAACAATTATATTATCGATCATTGAAGGCTTGACAGAATTCCTTCCAATATCATCTACAGGGCACATGATATTAGCTTCCAGTATAATGAATATATCTGAAGACTCTTTTGTAAAGACTTTTGAAATCTCTATACAGATCGGAGCTATTTTAGCGATTGTCCTGATGTATGCCAAAAGGTTTTTAAAAGGGATTGCTATTTACTTAAAACTTGGAATTGCATTTATTCCGACAGGTATTATTGGTATTTTTGCATATCATTATATAAAAACATATCTGTTCAATCCGATAGTTGTTTCTATATCTCTTATCTTAGGAGGAATAGTTCTTATTCTGATTGACAGGAAAGTGACTGAACAGCAAAGTAAAACAGATGTACTTGAAAGTATTTCCTATAAAAATGCATTTTTCATTGGTCTTTTTCAAAGTATTTCCATGATACCGGGAGTATCAAGAGCAGCAGCAACAATTGTAGGCGGTATATTTAACGGATTGGATAAAAAACAGGCAATTGAATTTTCTTTCCTTCTTGCTGTGCCAACAATGTTCGTTGCCACCGGGTACGATTTGTACAAAACACCTGTTGAATTTTCAGGAAATGAAATTTTCCTGCTGGGACTTGGACTTTTAGTAGCTTTTATTACCGCCTGGATTGCCGTTAAAGTATTTCTTAGAATTGTACAGAATTACGGCTTTAAATATTTTGGATATTATAGAATTATTATCGGAATACTCTTCCTGTTATTGGTAAAGTAATCTGATATCCAATAGGTTATTGGTGTAACGGCAATAATCTAAAAAGAAAATAAATAAGTCTTTTCTTTATAATTCAGACACCCAATGTGAACCACATAAAACTTGGCAATGTTTGAATTATGTAATTAATTTCCAAAATTATGTAATGCTTTTCACTTTTAGTGAGCTTAGCTTTGTTTTTTAAATCTAAAAGACATTTCTATGCACAAATATGTTTTATTTCTAACATTATCCGGATTAGTCATTATTAATCACTACTGTAACAGAAGCATTTACTGACTAAATTGAGGAAGAAAACTGTTGGCCTCGATCCGGATTTACAAAACCAGGATATTTATTGTAACTATTACCTTGAAAATTATACTATTAATATTAGAATATAAATACTTCGGTGGGAGATTGTGTATGAAGAAATAATTCTTCATTTAAGAAAGAACTATTTATCGGTAACATAGGATTACAGCGGGAATGTTAAATAGTATAAAAATTGTTGAGCAAATCATAAGAAAGTGTCTCAATACTTTGTAAAAGCATAAAAATTAGTTTTTTAGATTAATTCGACTATTGTTTGATGAAGCTATAGTAATGAAAGTACTTTCTCAAAAAGAGATTTTTTAAATTAAAAATTACTAAAATGAATCACTCTTATAAAATTCAGATAATTATTGGCCTTTTTATTTGTTCCTTACTTTGCTTTAATTTTTGCAGGAAGAAAGCAACTGCACCTATCGTGTCGACTAATGAAATAAGTGAAATTACCCAGACAACAGCGGCGGCAGGAGGGAAAATCATCAGTGATGGAAGTGCCGAAATAACTTCAAGGGGTGTCTGCTGGGAAACATCAGCCAATCCAACACTTTCAAATAGCATAACAACTGATAGTTCTGATTCGGGATCATTTACAAGTTCAATAACTGGATTGACTGCTGGGGTAACTTATCATATAAGAGCATACGCGATAAACTCTGCAGGAACGGCCTATGGTCCAGATGTTTCATTTACAACAATAGGAGGGTCAGGACATACTATCTTAACTTTAACCGGCCAGACATATACCAGTACTGATCCTGCATGGGCAGGAGTACAACCATCACAAACTACAGTAACAGACTTAACATTCAGCGACAACTCAATTACTTGCGTAAACTCCGGAGCACACATGCTTTCAGCAGGTGGGGAATCTACATCAGCAAATGATAATCATTTTGATGGCGCAATTCTCAAAGGAAATAAAGTAACATGGAATGGCTCAGGGACACTCGACGCAGAAGGTTTTTTGGTGGGGTTTGATAAGAATCAATTAATAGAATATAACTATTTTGATAAAACTCCTTATGCAATTGTGTTTAAGGCTGAAGAAAACATGACATCTACATCAGGAGGATTTATGTATAATATTGTAAAGAATCCCAGCATTGGTGTCAGAATTAAGGGCATGAACGGAGTTAATGTACTTAATAATACATTTTTTGACAATGCCAGTAATAGTAATGCTTTTATCTACATAAGTGGAAATAGCAGCGGAGGATCAAATGGAACTAAAATTAAAAATAATATCTTCTATACCACAACGGGTAAAGCTCCAATATATATTACTTCGGCAGCAGATATAGTAAATTTTGACTGTGATTATAATGCCTATTACGATGCAACAGGAGCATATAGATTTTATTACGAGGGTTCTTCAAAAACATTTGCAGAGTGGCAGGCATTAGGTTATGACACTCATTCTGTAATTGTAAATCCAAACTTTCTTGATATTATTAATTTTGTTCCTGCATCCAGGCTTAATTATGGAACTAATTTAGGCTCTATTTATCAGGTAGGATTATCAACATCGGCATTATGGACTGTCGGTTCAGATCCTGCATTAGCAAATCAGGATGTTAACTGGCAGGTTGGAGCTGCGGTTTATGGAACTATTTTAACTGCAACTACCCCTACAGTTACAACTACATCTATCAGTAATATAACAACTACAACTGCAACTGGTGGTGGAAATATTACTGCCGATGGTGGAGCAAGTGTTATGGCTAAAGGAGTATGTTGGAATACGTCAACTAATCCCACAATTTCAAATAGTAAAACAACCGATAGTTCTGCCTTAGGATCATTTACAAGTGCAATAACTGGACTAACATCCGGGACAGTATATCATGTCAGAGCTTATGCTATAAACAGCATTGGCACAGCTTACGGTTCAGAAGTACTATTTACTACTGCAACTCCTAATGCAACAATTCCAATTGTTGCAACAGCGAGTATTTCTGGTATTACGCAAACAACCGCATCTTGCGGGGGAGACATATCTTCCGATGGAGGAGCAAGTGTTACCGTTAGAGGTGTTTGTTGGAATACATCAATGAATCCAAATATTACAAATTCTCATACATCAGATGGTATTGGAAAAGGAGCATTTACAAGTTCTATTACAGGCTTGGTAGCATCGGCTGTTTACCACGTCAGGTCTTATGCTACAAATAGCGTAGGTACAGCTTATGGATCAGATGTCCAGTTTACCACTAATAGTTCAGGGAATACTATTCTTACAATTGAAAATCAAGCATATACAAATTCTGTAACCGGGAATTGGTCCGGAGTTAATATATCACGTACAAAACGCACTGATTTTACTTTCCGTAATAATTCTGTTACCTCTGTTAATTCGGGTGGTTATATGATACAGGCTGGTGATGAAGCTCGAGGCATTAATAATAATAATCTTGATGGAGAAGTTATTACTGGCAATAATTTTACCTGGAATGGAACTGATATAGCCAGCACCATTACTCATGGTGTTTTTGTCGGTTATAATAAGAATAGTCTTATAAAGTATAATTATCTTTTCAGGATCCCGACAGGTATGGTAATAAAATCCAATGGGATGACATACACATCCGGAGGAGTTGCTTATAATATCATAAATAAGACCGGCGACATTGGTATTGCAGTAAAAGGAATGAATAATGTCCCTATCTATAATAATACTTTTTATTCAAATGAAGTGCCTTTTACCAGTAATTCAAAGCCAGGAACTTCTTATGGGCTGGTAGATATATTTGCTAATGACGGATTAACTCCATGGGTTTATCCTACAGGAACTAAGATTAAAAATAATATATTCTATACAGTTAATAAAATTTACAATATCACAATAGAAAATTCACAGGATTTGGCAGGTTTCGAATCTGATTATAATCTTTTTTGGTGTGAATCCGGAACTCCGATGTTTAACTACTTAGGAGTAAGCAAAACATTTGCTCAATGGCAGGCTCTGGGTTATGATACACATTCTATTGTTGTTAATCCCAATTTTAATAATTTTACAAATTTTGTTCCTGTTTCCCGTCTGAATTATGGGATTAATCTTGGAACAGTTTGGCAGACAGGACTATCAACAACTGCTGCATGGATATTGGGAAATACACCAACTACTTCAGATCAGAACGGAACCTGGCAGGTAGGTGCAAGGGTTTACTAAGTATTAAGGACACCATTTGCAAAACAAATAATATAGTGTAATTTTAACTAAGCTATCTATTCATCGGTAAGTAGATTGTGAGAGATAAGTATCTGTACTTGTTTGACACATTTTTAGTTATCGATTTTTGCTTATTTAACAACCAATAGATTTCACTTTGTAAAACTATAAGACATTATTATGAAAATTATTTTCCCATTAGTATTGTTCCTTATAGCATCATCAGCTATGGATGCTCAGAGTATCAGAGCCCGCGATTTAGGAATCCCGCTCGACGGAATTCCCGGTGATTTAAATGCGATTACAGATGTTCAGGGTGTAGAAGTCGGACAGGTGACGCTTATTTCAGGCGAAGGGAAATTAATAGTTGGTAAAGGACCCGTGCGGACAGGGGTAACTGCGGTTTTGCCAAGGGGGAAAAAATATGATCCGGTTTTCGCAGGGTGGTACACTTTAAATGGGAATGGCGAAATGACCGGGACAACATGGGTTGAGGAATCGGGTTTTTTGGAAGGCCCGGTAATGATTACGAATACACATAGTGTAGGGGTTGTAAGAGATGCTGCAATTGAATGGGAATACAACAAAAATTATTTTGATCCTTTGCCCGATGAACCCGATGTTTTTTGGGCTCTGCCGGTAGTTGCTGAAACTTACGATGGTGATCTGAATGATATTAATGGATTTCACATTAAGAAAGAACATGTTTTTGAGGCTTTGGATAAAGCCAGATCCGGAAAGGTTGATGAGGGAAGCGTAGGAGGAGGCACCGGCATGGTTTGTCACGACTTCAAGGGAGGAATAGGCACTTCTTCACGCAAAGTGACAATTGGTTCGAAGGTTTATACACTTGGCGTTCTGGTTCAGGCCAATTATGGTATCCGAAGAACATTTATGGTAGCGGGCGTTCCGGTTGGAAAGGAGATCACCGACCTTATGCCGGAAATTGATCCTCTGAAAAAAGATGAAGATCGTGGATCCATAATAGTTATTGTTGCTACCGATGCTCCGTTACTTCCCCATCAGCTCAAGAGGCTGGCAAGAAGGGTTCCTTTAGGGATTGGCAGAATGGGTGGCTATGCCGGTAACTCTTCAGGAGATATTTTTATTGCATTTTCAACTGCTAATCCGGGGGCTGCAAACAGAGAGGTTGATCAGAATTTACTTATGATCCCAAATGAAAATATGAGTCCCCTCTTTGAAGCTACGGTTCAGGCGACAGAAGAGTCGATTTTAAATGCTCTTGTTGCCGCAACGGATATGACGGGGAAAAACAATACTAAAATCTATGCATTGCCAAAAGACCGGTTAATTGAAATTCTAAAGAAATATAACAGAATTAAATAATAACCATTTCCGGTTATCTTATCAATAGTCACTTGGTTTACTCGCTACCTGTAAATATCTTCCTCCACATAGTACTATCAATTAATTCACTCCCCTCCCAAGTCACTTTGTTAAGATTTATATGACTTAGGCTTATTCTTGTTGTAACTTTCATTTAACTAAAAATTTATACTATGAAATCAATATTCTCTTCAACAGGTTTTATTGTATTTCTAATGGTTCTCGCTTTAGTACACTGTAAAAAAGACTCTGAGAATTCCTTTATTGGTAAATGGGATGTGACTACTCATGTGTATACTGTATATCATAACAATGTGAAATTTTCTGAAGAAAACTATACTTATGTATCAGGTGAATTTGTATTGGTTTTTAATGCAGATGGTACGGGAAAGTTTTTAGAGAATGGCAAAGATGGAGTTACGTTCACATGGAAGAGAATCAATGGGGATAAATTCACTATTGTTGAGCAGGTAGATCCTTATACAACTCATACTGCAGATTTAGAGCTTGTTATTAACAAGGATACATTAACATGGAATTCAACTGTTGTATTGGGTACTTCTGGTGAGTATAAATTCGTGAGTTATATGGTTTGTAGTAGACTTTGATATCATTTGAATGCCTAAGAATTTTATATTTTGCTGCAATTAACATATTATATAGTATTAATATAAAGATAATTAATTACTTTTTACCGCATTAATATCCTTCAGAGGTGTCTTTTGCAAATTCATTGCGCAGATAAAAGGTGTTCGGGTATGCTCTTTTTATGTTGCATTACAGAATACATGGGTCTTAGGTATCCAACATAAATCGCAACCCTTACTATTGATTAATGCGAGCTTGATGCAGCCAATTTGATGCGGCATACGTGGGTTTTGTTCTGTTTAATATGCAATTTATTTTAACAGATAAATTGAAAGTCATGAAGGAATCTACATGGATTTTTTTATCAGTTTTAGTACTCACGTTAAATTGCCTTGGTTGTAGTTCTAAGAAGGACTATAGAGAAAAATACATTGGCAATTGGGAATTTACCGTTAATACCAATAAACATTTCGCACCGGGAATGGGCAGCGATACTTCATATTCTAGAGTATATCAAGGTTTTATTAAGTATGGGAATAGTGATAGAGAATTATTAATAAAGTATTCGGGATCTGAAAGTGCTGTTGTTGAAGTGAAATCAGATGGGGAATTAATAAATAACTGTTTATCGAGTTTTGGTTATTCTTGTAGTGGTGAATTTGATGGAGAGAATAAATTTTATTACCAATGGACAAGTAGTAATATCAATTGGTCTGTTACACTCGAAATTAATGGAAATAGGATTTATTGATTATCTTAACTAAATCAAACACCGATACTACTTGTCTTAACCCCCCAAATAGCTGGACATAATTTGATAAATAAATTAGGTCTGATTAAATTTGGGAACTATGACAAGAACACGACGAAATTTTACACCTGAAGAACGATTATCGATCATTCAGGAAG
>Ga0224522_1000043_pt1 | contig 75930 bp, 77 predicted proteins | sample CFST25metaG_FD_182733 | JGI IMG/M metagenome (GOLD analysis project Ga0224522, IMG submission 182733) | Peat soil microbial communities from Stordalen Mire, Sweden - C.F.S.T25 | ecosystem: Environmental > Terrestrial > Soil > Wetlands > Peat | place: Sweden: Norrbotten County, Stordalen Mire...
GATTATCTATGCTTCCCATTATATGGTGGGAAACTCAAAACATGGAGGAAGACCATCTGATATCTATATGCTAACTCCTGAGTCATTCTTCCTTGCCCTTATGCGCTCCAAGCGCACCAAGGGGCAATCTATCGATCCGATTATCTATGCTGAGTATTTTCAGTTCATTCAGAAGGCGTTCTTGCAATACACCAAGTATCAGCTTCGTTGCGCGCAACATCGCGCTAAGATACTCAATACCGAAAACCAATCGCTCAACACTGAGAACCAATCACTCAAAGAGAGTGTCAATGAGCTCAAAGCAAGTGTTCAAGAACTGCTTGTTCATGGACAAAATGCGAACCAGAAGCTCGACGCAATGAACCACAAGCTGGATTTCATTATTAAACTGCTTGTTGATACGGCTCGTATGTCGTTTCCAGCGTATATCGGATCGAGTGTATTTCGTGAGCGCATTGGTGATCTCACTGGACCGAATGTCAAAAACCTGAAATTGGTATTCGCTGTTGGGCTCACTGATGGAGAACGATTATTGGTGCTATTCTGTTGTCGAGCTATCAAGAATATCCATGTGCGCGTTCGTGAAATCTCGGAAGATCGCATTACCAAGTGCCGAGATGATCATTCGTATTCAGAATCGTGATAACCTATTCTATCAGAACACGGATAGCGTTTCGCAGATATATCTAAACACGATGATCAATGGAATCAACACGAATTGTAGATTTATGGGTATCAATCGTGTTGTTATCGCTAATATGGTTAATCGACTGACAGGATTAATCCAGAATGATGATGCGGGTGAGTTGATCGCGGAAATGGTTCATGATGGACTCTTCACCAAGGATAGTCGCCCAATTGTCGAAGAAATGGCAGAGGCACAGGGCATTCCAATGTGAACTCAAGATATTATTGAGTTGGTGGTTGCATATTTTTTTTGAAACCCAATCCAAATTAGGATATCACAAATGATCTACTTTCAATGAGAGTGATCCATATCAACTTTAGGTGATATACCATATGCGCTGGGCTTGATTTTAATCCAGAAGCCGAAAAAGACCCTCACGCCAGCAATTGAGCATTGAAAGAAATAGAAGCATGATTAGCTTCCGAGCTAATGAGTCTCGTCGCACGTGGGTCGCAGTAAATCTGGGACTCTTTGGGCACTCTGTTTTACCAGAGGCTTTCCACCGGGGTGATTTTGACTTTTACATCAAAATCCATTACTGTGTCCACTGTTATCTGTCTTAGTGGCAACGTGTTTCGAATTCCTTTCTGCATGATAGGCGCACATGCTATGATCATATACAGTCGAATCAGAGACTGTATATATATAACAATCGTGCTCAAGATAGAATAGTTCGAACCATCTCAAACGAGTAATGCTGCTATCTTTGCATCTAAATCAGTTGTCTTCTTGAGTAGATCATTCGTCTTCTTGAGTAGATCCTCTTTATCCTTGAGGCACTGCTTCAGCTGATCCAATAATATTAGTTTCTCATTGAGGAAATCACGATGCTGATCGATCTCGATAGTGAGTAGACGAACCTTCTCGCGAAGATGTTCGAGTGGATCTTCTTTATCCATGGAGGTATCCATTGAGGTATCTACATTCATGAAACACTCGACAACCTCATTAATCTTTGGATTGTCATAAAGATCGACCCAATTGATATTATATGGATTTGTTGAAAGCAGAGTGATGGCTGCTGGGTTTTCAGAAAGAACATCCCAATCAATATTATCTGGATTTGCCGAAAGTAAATCGATGGCAGCTTGGTTTGCCGAAAGCTCTGCCCAATTGATCTTATCTTGATTTGCTAATAGTAGCTCAATAGCGGCAGGATTGTCCGAAAGATAATCCCAATTGATCTTATCTGGATTCGCTGTCAGTAGCTCAATAGCGGCCGGATTGTCCGAAAGATAATCCCAATCGATCTTATCTTGGTTTGCTAAAAGTAAATCGATGGCTGCTAAATTCTTCGAAAGATGGATCCAATCGATCTTATCTTGATTTGTTGAAAGCAACTCGATGGCGGCTGGGTTTTCTGAAAGCTCGGACCAATTGATCTTATCTTGGTTATTTGAAAGCAACTCAATGGCGGCTGAATTACCAGAAAGCATATCCCAATTGATCTTGTCTGGATTTGCTTTTAGTAAATCAATTGCGGCTGGATTACCAGAAAGCATATCCCAATTGATCTTATCTGGGTTTGCTGATAGTAGCTCAATAGCGGCTGGATTAGATGAAAGCATACCCAAACTAGCTCGTGTGAAATATCCTTTCAGCAAATCAGTATTATCTGGATTCGATGAAGGAATATATAAACCGAGTCGTTCGAAATATTCTTCCAGCAAGACAATAGCAACTGGTTTAGATAATAGAACATCCCAATTGATCTTATCTGGATTTGCCCTCAGCAGATCGATAGCTGCTGAGTTTTTCGAAAGATGGTCCCAATTGATCTTAGTTTGATTTGCCGATAGTAGATCAATAGCGGCTGGATTGGATGAAAGATGCTCCCAATTGATATTACTTGGTTTCGCTCTCAGCAAATTAATAGCCGCTGGATTAGCTGAAAGGTTACACCAATTGATATTATGTTGATTTGCCCTCAGCAGATCAATAGCAGCTGGATTACATGAAAGCTCATCCCAATCAATATCATGCAAATTGGCTTTCAATAAGTTAATAGCCGCGGGATTAGCGGAAAGGTTATCCCAATTGATCTTGTCTTGATTGGCGGATAGTAAATCAATAGCAGCTGGATTTCCTGAAAGATAGGTCCAATTGATCTTGTCTTGATTGGCTGTTAGTAAATCAATGGCAGCTGGATTTCCCGAAAGCCAAACCCAATTGATCTTGTCTTGATTTGCTGTTAGTAAATCGATAGCGGCTGGATTACATGAAAGCTTTGCCCAATTGATCTTATCTGGATTTGCTATCAGTAAATCGATAGCTGCTGGATTTACTGATAACTTAGCCCAAATGATATTATCTATAATGAAGTTAAGCATATCTTGGTTCATGACTGTCAGTTGAAATCAATATGTCTCCTATATGTAGCAATATATTGTGCAAGCTTGATGAATTGATAAAAAATGAAATCAGCTTATATGATAAGCCATTCATTGATATCATTGAATTCACTCGTGCGAAGCTTCAATCATTGGAGTCGTTGGAGCATCTTCGATCTTTGGAGTATCCAAAGTCATCAAATACTCAACAACTTCATGGATCTTCGGATTTTGCTGAAGCCACTTCCAATCGATCTTGTCAGGATTCTCCTTCAGTAAATCAACAGCCGCTGGGTTGAATGAAAGTGTATCCCATTTGATATCATCTGGATTTGCCATCAGTAAATCGATGGCAGCCGGATTTTCCGAAAGCCAATACCAACTGATCTTGTCTGGATATGCCTTCAGTAAATCGATGGCAGCTGGATTGAATGAGAGCATATCCCAATTGATCTTATCCGGATTCGCAATCAACATATCAATAGCAGCTGGATTCCTCGAAAGCATATACCAACTGATCTTGTTTGGGTTTGCTTTAAGTAAATCCATGGCAGCCGGATTTTCCGAAAGCATGAACCAATCGATCTTGTCTTGGTTCGCAGTAAGTAAATCAATAGCAGCTGGATTAGCCGAAAGCCAAGCCCAATCGATCATATCTGGGTTCGCAGTAAGCATATCGATAGCAGCTGGATTAGATGAAAGCCAACACCAATTGATCATCGTTGGATTCTCATTCAGTAATTCGATCATAGCCGGATTAGATGAAAGTGAAGCCCAGTTGATCTTATAACCAAGAAACTTAAGGATATCCGAGTTCGTAATGGTTAGTTGCATTTCAGCATCTTTCCCGTATTCGACGAGTTCTTGATTCGTAGTGGTTAGTTGCAAATTGGCATCATCTCTATACTCGACGAGAGCTTGGTCAGTTTTGTTGCTTTGAGTGTTTCCCATATTTGATAATAGATTTGCTTCAATTTTGGGGTTCTCCTATATTATGATAGATTCGCTTCAATTTTGGACGATCATAAAAAAAGCAATATCAAGCAAATTAGGCGAGCACCTTCGCAGACCAACGCTTCTTTGATTTTCTCGTAAGGTGTTGCATGGAATTGCCCAATTTCGAAGTCGTGTGAGCGAACCATTCAGTGAAGGCATTTGAATGAGTCTTAGGATGAGTCTTTGGTTTCATCTTTGGATATGTATTCACTGAATGCATCATCTCTAACTTCATGAAATGCGCCACAATCTCATGGATCTTCGGATTGCGCAAAAGCCAAGCCCATTTGATCTTATCTGGATTCGCGATCAGTAGATCAATAGCTGCTGGATTTGTTGAAAGCATGAACCAATTGATCTTGTCTGAATTTGCTTTCAATATCTCAATAGCAGATGGATTCTTCGAAAGCATGAACCAATTGATCTTGTCTGAGTTTGCCATCAATAACGCAATAGCTGCTGAGTTTGTTGAAAGTCGATCCCAATCTAGTTGCCATTGATTACATGGATCCGAAAGTAATTCAATGGCAGCTGGATTAGATGAAAGCAAATCAATTTTGATCTTGGCAGGGTTCGATCTTATATGGATTTGCCTTTAGTAGTTTAATGGCTGCCGGATTTGCCGAGAGTCCAACCCAATCAATATTTTCTGGATTCGCCTTTAGTATATTGATGGCAGCCGGATTGCGTGAGAGCCGACTCCAATTTATATTGGTTGGGGTCGTCATCAACAACTCGATGGCCGCTGGATTTTCTGAAAGCCAATTCCAGTCGATCTTGGTCTTCTTCTCAACGAATTCGAGCATGGATTGATTCATGGTGTCTTCTATATTAGATATGATTCTGTTCAATTTTGACAAAAATAAAGGCTCATCTTAAATGAGTGATTTCGCGAGCTTTGTATCAAATTCGGTGAATGTATCTCTTTTTGGCTTTTGTGGCTTTATCTTAGTAATCATTGGTTTAACCACTTGGTGCGACATGATTTGCTTCAAAGCAGTTAATATCATGGCTCTATCCATAATTGTCTTCTATATTGTGCTATTATACATAAAAAGAAGAATTTGCATCAAGTAAGCAGATGAGCGATATTAGTTTCCAACTCGCTCAGTTCAGTAAGTAAAGCATTCTTGGTTTCTATGGCATCCTCCAATGACATCAATTTCTTGATATCTTCAGACTTAACGAGATTTAGAAGAAGTGCCTTCTTCTCGCAGATGGTTTCGCGGAGTTGATCAATTTCAAACTCAATCGATTGAACCTTCTCATGAAGACGCTCGGATGTATCCAATTGTGGCACACGTGAACCCAAAGACATCAAGTAATCAACAACCTCATGGATCCTTGGATTTATCGCAAGTCGTTCCCATTCAATCTTATCTGGATTTGCCTTCAGTAGATCAATTGCTGCTGGATTTGCCGAAAGTCCATTCCAATTGATCTTGTCTTGATTCGCTTCCAGCAAATCGATAGCATCTGGGTTTTCTGACATATAATACCAAATATCGGCACCAATCTTCCCCTCAACGAATTCAAACATTGCTTGGTTCATGATGATTGATATTCTTTATATTGGTAAGCATTGGATTAGGATAAAAAAGCTCAATCGCTAATGTTATTGTTATCGCCATTTAGGTGAGCACCTTCGCGATCTTGGCGTCCAAATCGTGCATCTTCTGAGTTAGAATCTCTTTATGGTCGATAAGGTCATCGAGTTGATTCAGCAATGCCTCTTTCTCGTTGATGGTTTCGCATAGTTGATCGATTTCAAGATTAATCGATTGAACCTTCTCACGAAGACGCTCAAGTGGATCTTCAATAATATCCTTATCTTCATTTCTATCTTCATCATTCATGAAATACTCAACGACTTCGTGGATCTTTGGATTTAATAAGAGCCAACTCCAATTGATCTTATCTGGATTGGATTTCAGTAACTCCACAGCCGCGGGATTGCGCGAAAGATAGTCCCACCCGATATTATCTGGATTTGCTAATAATAACTCAATAGCAGCGGTATTTGCCGAAAGATAGTCCCAATAGATCTTATCTGGATTTGCCTTTAACATATCGATGGCAGCTGGATTGAACGAAAGCCAATTCCAATCGATATTGGCTGGATTCTCCTTCAATAACTCAATGGCAGCTGGATTACGTGAAATACTGTTCCAATTAATTTTGTATGGATTTGCTTTTAACAAACCAATGGCTGCTGGGTTTTGCGAAAGCCACACCCAATTGATCCTATCTTGATTTGCTGAAAGTAAGTCAATCGCCGCAGGATTGTGCGAAAGCCACACCCAATTGATCCTATCCTGATTTGATAATAGCAAATCAATCGCCGCTGGGTTTTCCGAAAGTCGATACCAATTGATCTTATCTGGATTGGATAAGAGTAAATCAATAGCTGCAGGATTTCCTGAAAGATAGTCCCAATCGATAAAGACCTTCTCCTCAACGAAATCAAGCATGGCTTGGTTCATGGTGGCTGTCTATATTAGATATGGTTCCATTCAATTTTACAAAAAATGAAAGCCATCAACTAATCATCAAATACTCAACAACTTCGTGGATCTTTGGATTTCCCAAAAGATACTTCCAATTGATCTTGTCATAATTAGCTATAAGCAAGTCAACAGCCGATGGATTGCGTGAAAGACAAGTCCAATCGATCTTGTCCGGATTTGCTTTAAGTAGATCAATAGCGGCTGGATTAAGTGAAAGCCAAGCCCAATTGATCTTCTCTTGGTTTGATGAAAGTAGATCCATGGCGGCTGGATTGCGCGAAAGCCAAGTCCAATTGATCTTCTCTGGGTTTGCTTTAAGTAGATCAATCGCTGCTGGATTGCGCGAAAGCAAATTCCAATCGAGACTAGCACAATCGATCGAGTAGTCACTACTTGATTTGATCTTCTCATGGTCTGCTTTAAGTAAATCCATAGCGGCTGGATTGAGCGAAAGCCAAGTCCAATTGATCTTATATTGCTTTGCTTTAAGTAGATCGATTGCTGCTGGATTACATGAAATCATATCCCAGTTGACCTTATCCAAATTTGCCTCCAGTAGATCAATTGCTGCTATATTACATGAAAGCCAATGCCAATCTATCTTGTCATAATTAGATACAAGTAAGTCAATCGCTGCTGGATTATGTGAGAGCCCACTCCAATCAATCTTGTCGTAATTGGATACAAGTAAATCAATTGCCGCGGGATTAGCTGAAAGCCAAGTCCAATCAATATTACTAATCTTCCCCTCAACGAATTCGAGCATAGCTTGATTCATGGTGATTGGCTATATTTGGTACGATTCTGTGCAATTTTGGTACTTCATGTTCCGTTAATCATGTGAGCTTTTTTTACTTTATGCCATATATTACTTTACAGGCATATAAAAACACCATAGCAGATATCACGCCAACACCAATCGGAGCGTATATATATTTCTTTAGCACGTGTGATTTGTCATCTAAATCATATACTGCCTTATCAACACCAGATAGCTTCTTGATATATGCACGTTGCTCTGCCTGCTTGAATTTGGTACTTCCAACTGTTGTTATATATATCTTTGCCAGATTGGATTCGATCTTCTTTAAGGTTGCTTCGTATTCATCCAAAGCCTTATCTGCTGGTATATTAAATTGTTGCATAGTAGTTATCTTATCAGTATCTGATACCTTGACATGATAGAATGCCAAGAACAATGCAACCACGATACAGATTATTGTAAGTATAAAGGTACCAACTGTAATAATGCCCCACATGTTATATTATATACAATTCATAAAAAAGGAATTCTTCTTTGATATGCAATTCCCACACTTAAAGCATTTACACCTCAATGAACAAAGAACGTTAATATCTGCTCATTGAGATCATTAATTCTAACTATCACGTATTGCTTGCGTCCATTGATTTGGAGCAATTCTGCCATTAAGTCGGTCTTCTCTTTGACGATCTTGCGGTATTGTTCGATATCATGAATATCATTAATATGTTCATATGTTTGGGCAAAGTATTCAATGATCTCGATCATTTTTAGATTAGCCAATACATACTCCCAATTAATCTTATCTGGGTTAGCCTTTAGGAACTCTACCGCCGCTGGATTGGTAGAAAGTTCTTTCCAGTCGATCTTATCCGGATTCGCCATCAGTAAATCCATCGCAGATGGATTACATGAGAGCGCAACCCAATTGATCTTATCCGGATTTGCCTTTAGAAGATTGATCGCAGCTGGATTACGCGAAAGTGTATTCCAATCGATCTTATCTGGATTAGATTTCAATAATTTGATTGCTGCTGTATTACACGAAAGCGCGCTCCAATCGATCTTATTTGGATTAGATTTCAATAATCTGATCGCTGATGTATTACACGAAAGTGCGCTCCAATTGATCTTATCTGGATTGCCTCTCAATAATCTGATCGCTGCTGGATTATATGAAAGTGCATCCCAATTGATCTTATCTGGATTGCCTTTCAATAATTCGATCGTGGCGGGGTTGCGTGAAAGCATTTCCCAATCAATATCATCTAGGTTAGTGGACAACAATTCAATCGCCGCTGGATTGGATGAAAGCAATGCCCAATTGATAACATCAATCTTGGTTTTGACAAAGTCAAGCATAGTTTGGTCCATATTGCTAAGCAAGCTCTTCTTATATTTGGCGAGAGTCCGTTCAAAAATGATAAACCCCATCTTGATAAAAAAGCTCAACTATCGATATTTCAACTATCAGTATTTCAACTATTCGAGCCATTCACGACATTCCATTAATGCCTTACCGAGCAGATTTTTGCCATATTGTGTTTGCTGCGTATAATTGTCGATATCTCCGGCGATTACGAATTGCTCGTTCCCTCTGAATAACTTTGCTACTTGCATGATATTCAGTCCAATTCCCCATGTTCTATCCATAAGAGCCGCCTCGTACAGTTTTTTGTTTTTAGTGGATAGTAATACATCACGCAATACCATATTCGCCGAGAACTTCAATTTAAGTGCGTTTAGCATGTAGTCATATCGCTTGGTTGCCCACACATTCTCATCAAAGTGCTGAACGCGTCGTCCCAGTCGTTTAACTATGAATGGCGTCTTAGCGTTTAAGATTGCGGCAGCCATCTTTTCATTGGTTGGGTCGAAGAGTTCTTGCTTCTGTTTCATGAAATACTGTTCGCTCCAGTGATACGTATTTCCTTGATCATCAACGAACTCACTCATGAAGAAATTACTAAGAAACCCGAAATTCGCATCATGCGGACCATAAAAGTAGATAGCGGTTTCTGTATTGATCGTCATTGAGACGTCTTTTGGCTTCGATACGCAAATGTAATTCGCTCTCTATATAAATCGAGGAATCATTCAATTTTGCTCATGCGAGAACGAGATGGATATTTGGATTATATCCAATCAACATTACATAAAAAATGGATTTCACTTACGCAAGGCTAAAGATGTTAATTTGGTGGAATAGCAAATGCACCCAATTTCTTATATTTGGAGGAGCCCTCATAGAACAGTCTCATTTCATCAAAATGTGCAAGATCATCATCATCCATATCTTCATTCTCAGCGCCATCATGTGATAGACTGATACCTAAACTTGGAAACTCGCAAAGCGGCTTATCAATCTCTTCCTTGATTAATGTCTTAACATCAGATTTAAGAGTTGCTTTGATCTCTTCGAGTGTGTTTTTGATAGTTTCAAGAGCTACTTTGAGTTCTTCAATAGCCACTTCTGCTCGATCATGACGATCAGAATGCTCATTCAATATGATATCATGCTCTTTAAATTTTTGTGGAGTGGAAATACTACATGGAGCCAAATATGTAGTGAATGCCATGATTATATATATTTGATCATGCGTTAGAATCATGCAAGAACAAGATGGATATTTGGATTGCACTGGAGATACGTCCAATTGAGGCTAACACAGTTAGCCGAGTCGCCACTATGTGGCTTGATCTTATCTAGATTTGACTTCAGCAAATTGATTGCAGATGGATTTTTAGAAAGACAGTCCGTTTAAGCCTTGATCGGGTTAGAGTGACCTTATAAAAAAAGCATCAAGCAACGAAATATGTATCTCATCAAATCTCAATTTAAGCACTCCAACATCTGCTCATCAAGATCATGAATCTCACCAATCAACTCTTGTTTGAGTTGATTGGTAAGCGTCAACTCCTCCAACAATTCAGTCTTCTCCTTGACAATATTACGATATTGCTCAATCTTGATCCTGTTCTGTTCGATCTGTTTGAGAATATGCTCGCGTGGATCAGCGAAGTATTCAATGAGCTCGATCATTTTTGGATTAGCCAATACATGCTCCCAATCAATCTTATCTGGGTTAGCCTTTAGGAACTCTACCGCCGCTGGATTGGTAGAAAGTTCTTTCCAGTCGATCTTATCAGGATTCTTCATTAGCAAATCGATTGCCGCTGGATTAAATGAAAGGTTATTCCAATTGATCTTGTCTTGATTGGCTGTTAGTAAATCAATGGCAGCTGGATTTCCCGAAAGCCAAACCCAATTGATCTTATTTTGATTTGCCATCAGGAACTCAATAGCTTCTGGATTAAATGAGAGTCCATCCCAATAGATTTTGAGTGGATTTGCCTTCAGTAAATCCATCGCAGCCGGATTAGCGGAAAGTCCATACCAATTGATCTTATTTTGATTCGCCATCAGTAAATCCATCGCAGCCGGATTACGTGAAAGCATATCCCAATAGATTTTGAGTGGATTTGCCTTCAGTAAATCCATCGCAGCCGGATTAGCTGAAAGCGTCTCCCAATCAATATCATCTGGATTAGTCTTGAGCCACTCAATTGCTGCCGGATTAGCTGAAAGCATCACCCAATTGATCGTAGTGATCTTGGTTTTGATGAATTCAAGCATAATTTGGTTCATGGTTGTCGATTTTGGGGTCTCCTATATTATGGTGCAAATGCTTCAATTTTGATAAAAACAAGCACCATTCAAAAGTCTACATATGGAGCACTCATTTCTGCTATACGCGCGAAATCACTATCATTCATTGGTTCATCATTACCATCTGGTGGAAGACAACTCAAATCAGGAAAATCATAGAGTGGCTTATTAATCTCACTATCGATCAATACCCTAACATCATTCTTATCTGTTTTGGATTCAAGTATCGTATTAGTGTTTTCAAGCTCCATCTTGGTATCTTCGATAGCTGCTTCATGATTACTCAATGAGGCGCGATGTTCATCCAATGAGGCGCGATGTTCATCCAATGAGGCGCGATGTTCATCCAATGAGGCGCGATGTTCATCCAATGAGGCGCGATGTTCATCCAATTGATCATCATGTTGACTCAATCTGTCTTCGGCGCGATCATGACGATCATCATGCTGACTCAATCTGGCATCATGTTCATCCAGTTTCTTATGCATATCAGTCAGTTCCTGAGCGGTAATGAAACTGACGAATGCAGCGCAGAATGATGCGAATACCATGATCAGATACTTATATACACTTGGCCATGATTTAGGATAGCACTCTAAACCATATGGAACAACGATCACAACCAATGGAGCCAACGCAACGATGTTTCCAATACAAGGTATCTTAATCCAATGCACGATTGGTGTACTATAGAATATTGCGATAGTTCTGTCCATGATGGCTGGATATATTACCATTCAAACTCTGCTATTTTGCATAAAAAACATGTAAATGCTTCATACAAGCGCTTCATTATTATCAAATGCCTCTACAACTCAAGATTACGAATCTTGCTGAAATCAACATCATATGCAACCTCCGCAATTCTTGGATTCTCGAATAGAGCATCCAAATAGATCTTATCCATATTGTCCTTAATCATATTGATGGCTGCTGGATTGCGCGAGAACTCCCACCAATTGATTGCATCTGAGTTGGCTTCCAATAATTCCATGGCAGATGTATTCGCTGAAAGGAACGCCCAATTGATCTTATCCAGATTAGCCTTCAATAACTCGATTGCTGCTGGATTGGCAGAAAGATTGGTCCAGTGGATCTTCTCTTGATTAGCCTCCAATAACTCGATTGCTGCTGGATTACGTGAGAGCCTAACCCAATCGATCTTATCCTGATTAGCCTTCAGCATTTCAATAGCTGCTGGATTGGCGGAAAGGAACCCCCAATTGATCTTGTTAGGATTAGCATTCAACAATTCGATCGCTGCTGGATTGAACGAGAGATGATCCCAATCAATCTTGGCTTGAATGGCTTTCAGCAAATCTATAGCTGCTGGATTCTCGGATAATTGAGCCCAATCAACCTTGTCTAAATTGTCAATCAACAAATCCATGGCTGCTGGATTTTCAGACAATAATGTCCAATTGATGATTTCTGGATGTGCTGTCAGCACAGCAATGGCTGATGGATTGAGCGAAAGTCCATCAAATTCGATATCCCACGCATTGGTGTTCGTTGAATATTTATACATCTGCGAATCAATGAAATCATACATCCATGGATTCATAGGCGCAATATGCGTATTAACGATGAATTGAGTGGAATTCGACATGATCTGCTATATTATGGTGCAAATGCTTCAATTTTGGGGTCTGCTATATTATGGTGCAAATGCTTCAATTTTGGGGTCTGCCTATATCGACGCAGTATATCGTTTCTTTACTTGAATGTGCTTTGCCTCGTTTATGATGGCGGTATTGATTGCTTTCAGATTGTTGCGATATTCAACGATATCTACATGCCCACCATATAGTGTCATATCATAGATATATGGCGCTTTCTTGAACTCTACTACCTTCTTATTATGAAACTGGATGAATAGTAGTTTGAGCATTTCCAGTTTATCAAAGTATGTCTTGGATCGAACGAATTCAGACTGAGTCTTGAGAAACGAAAACGCGCATGCAAATCCACAAAAGAGCCCATGAGCGTCATATTCCTTTCCATGAGTTGTATTACGAATTTGACGTGGGATGAAGCATGGCGCTCCTTTGAAACTAAGACCGCAATACCAGCATTTGAGAGTAGAGTCTTTATATGCCTCCGCCCATTGCTTTTTATTACGAAAGCGGGTCGCACGAATATCCCCAAGTTGTCTCGGACTGGGATCATACAGAATTGGATCATCTTGGATGATGCTATCGTCGATTATGTAATCATCGGGGGTGCGTACCTGACTTAGGAATACTCCTTGAAGAAAGATGGAGCTCTTTGTTGGAATTTCCATGTTTGCTGTATATGTAATGTATATTTGATTATCGTACGCTCAGCATTTATATGCTTAATTATAATAGAGCCCTACTAATACAATCATGGGATTTCCAAGTTTAGGCAACCTTATGAATTTCACGCCACAAGGCAGAGTGATCAATACAGTGCGTCGTCTCGTTAAAATTGTTTGCTGGTTGCTTATAGTAATTGGTGTCGCATTGATCATATCAGCACTCGTCAAGCCAGAAAAAATGACGGGCAGCGATACGCGTACAAGCAACAAATTCCTTGGAGTATTCTTTGGAGTGTATGTCGGCATATTTGAGGCAATTCCATTGGTTCTCTTAGCCATCGATCATTGGATTATCGAACCACGCCTGAACCCAATGAGCCAAATAAGCAATCAAGCAAGTGGATTCATGAACATGTTTAAAGGATTTATGCCGCAACAGCAGCAATATCAACCACCACCACAGTATCAACAACCGCCAATGCAGTATCAACAACCGCCACAGTATCAACAACCACCGCCACAGTATCAACAACCCCCGCAATACCAACAACAATATCCACCTCAAGGATATTAACTGTTAATGTTATCAATATCTATAATATAACATGATCTTCAAAGAACTGCAATCCATAATAATACCCCCATCCATCTACAAGCGCAGTATATATGCCGCCTTGTTCGTCATACTATTATTCATAATATCGTTCTGGTTTATGATATCATCGAGTAATCTATCATTCGATGACTTAAACCATGATGGCAATGTCGACTGGAATGAGATATTCATTGTATGGGCGCTTCCATCTGGAAAGCAATGGTGGAAATATATTCTCGGTGCCTCATTTTCCGCATGGGCGATACTAATCCTATACAAGGTATGGCAATATGATAAGGTACTATCAGCGAAACAAGATATAGAATCGCCAAAAGATAAGTAAACCAACCACACTAATAAATCCAAATATCATCATTATCAATATCATCACATTTAGCCCGGCAGCATATTATTGAGATCACTAATATGACTCCGTATGCTATTTTTCTTGTTGTTCATATCGGCATTGAGTGAGTCGCCTACTTGGAGTTTGCGACGTTGCGATTGCGTAATTAATGATGGGAGTAGTTCCATCATCAGTCTCGGCATTACGCCTACATTGTTTTTTGCGACGAATCGACTGACTGCCGTGCTCGTTTCTACTCTGATTCGCTTCAGTTTGGATTTGACTACATCTGAGTATCCTCGGATATCTGGCTTGCAACGGAAGTATTCGTGTTCGCCGTTGAATACCATTTCAAGTAGCGATGCGCATGCTACAAGCGCCTCTTCTGCAATCGAGTTATATTTGAGTTTGTTATACTTGAACGTCAATCGTCGATTTACATCTTCAATGCGCCGCAATGGTTCATCAAATGAAACATAATACTGAGGACCGTCCACCGAAACTCCCAACTCTGATAAATCCTCTCTGAGTGATTCTATCTGTTCTAATAGGGTGTTTCTTCGTTCTTCCTCGATTTCTTGTTCCATGTCGATATTCATCTTGGGAACATTTTCCATTGCCCGAGAAATGCTGGTCTGTAAATGATCATCCCGCGTTTTCTGCATGTAGAGTCCATCGTTTGTATCCCGTATGTATGAATGACGAGAACGTGCTGAATATGCTCTTGATGCCACAGAATCCACGTCGTCATCATCTTCCTCGTCATCTTCGTCTTCTTCGTCATCAGCATCGGCGACTTCTGATTTCAGTTCGTCCATTGCCTGTTCGTACTCGTCGATTATGTTGGCATCATCCTCTTCGTCATTGCTATCATCTTCAGTAACCTCGATGTACATGTTTTTTACTTTGTGTTCCATTTCATCAATATCAATAGAATTGGCTATCTTCTCGGCGTTGAGGAGAAGACTGATTCCCGATATATTGGACCCATGTTCTATAGTAGCATCCGTCATTGTGTTATATTACGTCTATATTGAACTGTTTGCCAATATCACAATTCGAAGATTTACAATACCACAACTCTGATATTCTAATATTTACAATTGATGTTCATTTCCCATACACGTATTTCTGAGTTCGGTTGGTGTCGGCGGCGTTCCCATAAACTGAATGAAACTCTTGGTTTGTCGCCTCGAACTGTAGCTATCATCGCTACTGGATGACTCAAGAGATATTTTACTATAGCGCTGCGTCATTGCTATAGAGCTGACAATATCGTCTATTTTGGATGTGATGACGCTTAACTCTGTATGTAGCTGACTAATGCGGATATCTACATTATTTATGTTGCTCTCGATTAGTTGATGGATGTTATTGAGCTCATCCGAATATTCAGGGTTCTTCATGATAGTATCCGAATCTAAGTGAGATAGTTCAGATATTCGTTCGCTGGATCTAATATCCCAGTTATCGTCGGCAAAATAATTTACTGGTGGGCTATTATCGAAAGTCAGTATATTGGATCCGGTCTTCAGTTGGTCGATATCGTCTTTGAGTTTGTTTATTGTATTGGATAAGGTGATTTTCCCATGCGCCTCGTTTACTCTTTTGTAATCATCATAAAAGTATAATATGTTGAATACACGAAATACAACAGCCTCCATGAATATCGGACCATATCGCATCATTACTAATTTATAAAGCGCCAACCGTGTAATATAATGACCCAGCATAATAATGTCCCCATCTATCTCATTGGTCTCCATAACGAAATCCACATCTATCTTCATATTGTATCGTTTAAGGAATCTTCTTTCCCGTTTGGTGTTATCATCGAGGTTATCTGTTATGTGTTGAAACCAATTCGGCATATGACTCTTATTGGCTGATATGTCAAATCCAACGATCTCTAACGCGCTCAACGGAATGCAACAATCCTGTATGCCATTCTTTGAGTATTCCAGAAATACTGTAACCACTGCGGTAAGCATCTTCCTATGCGACTCTGGTATATCCTTAATTAGCTTGATCTCGAATTGTACCTGTCGAGTTATCTCCAAGTACTGATCGAGATTCAGATTATCTATTTCGTATAGGGCGTGGTTGCATTGCTGAAATGATTTAAACACAGATGGGAAATATTTGGACGGCTGGAAATCTATCGTATTGGTAGAAAGCGACAGCATTGAAAATCTCTGAATATGATGTAGTAAGTGAGTAAGGTAGTTTTAGAGTTTTATCTATATTTGATATCGTCTATATTATTGTGTTTATGCATATCAGAGTAAGCCATTACACAACGGACAAGATCGTCTAATATTAGTCCATCGACAGATACACACCAAATGAAACGCGTGGTTGCATCTTGTGTAATGCGTAGATTGTGGATACATATCATCTTGACAGATCGCACACTCGCGAGAATTATTATCTATCAACCGTTTAAACTTCTTATACCGAATACGATCAATCCATCCATGTAGTCGGTGCATGATTACATAGCCAGCCTTGAATAACTCATCAATACGGCTGTTTAACTTATCGATATTGTAGATATCGGATATCAATGCTACATTGGTCATATTGATTTGTGCAGCTGGACGTATATTCAATGGCATGATGACCCCGCAATTGTTGGCACGTATTCTATACAATTTGGATCCATCAAATGTAAGTGAAAGATTGGGACAATGATAGATATCTACACTACGTAGTTCGCTCAGCATTAATTGGATATCACGAAGAGAATCGCACCGAGATATGAATATATCGGAAACACCATATATACCATTTATAATCTCCAATGACGGACATTCTTCTACGACAATGCTATCCAGCGGAAGGTTCGCGATTCTGTCAACCTCCATACAGTTTATCAATGATAGCTCCATCAAGTTATACACATTTTGTATGTTTTCAAGTGTTTTGTTATTCTCGATACATAGTCTAGTGGCATACCAATCCTTAATGCTTACCACGTTGTTGTCCTCAGTCATTTTGATTAGAAGATCTGAATAGCTCGTATCGGACTGATATGAAAACAGTACCATTTCGAATGAATAGCAAGCATTAATGACCAGCGCATGACATTGATCATGAAGCTCAATATTGACTAGGGAGGGGCATTTGTCGATTATTAGACAATCAGTACTTATCGGTGGTAGAGTCACCAATCCAAAGCAGAATCCTATATCCATTTTCTTGCAAGACAGATTCATCAATATTTGTAGCTGATCGCATTTCGAGACTTCGCATATGCCCACACGATTGAATGATCTCAATGTGGTTAATTGATTACAGTTTCTTATTTGTAGTATCTTAATATTTTTGATATTGGTAATATCCTTTAGCTTTGGACAATCGTCGATAACCAGTTTATTAAGATTTCTGAGTTCGGTTAGTGTTGCAATATCGCATTTATGGATAGTTATAGATCGAACATGACTGGGAATTTCAAGAATATGACTAAGACCAAGCTCCTCATTTAATTCGAAGTATCCACCATTCTCAATACGCAATGAGGTCATTTGAGGAAATGCCGCATGGAGCCGAAATGGTAGATATGCTATATTCATATTAAGAATGGAAACCGATTTTACATTGGGGGCAAGGATTTGATGAATGTTGGGCATGTTCTCAATCGTTAAGTTGGTTGCTTGTTGAATGTCGATCATGCGTAAATGCGTGCATGCAGATAATACTACTTCATGAGCAGCTATATTGGTCAATCGTTCCATGCCACGATTACCAGTAATGTTTATGTGATATAGTAATGGACAGTTCTTGATTGACTGAACTCGCGTGTTGTTTAGAAATAAGATAGTCAGGATGTTGCATGCGCGGATGATTCGCAATTTACGATCATTGCTAACCGTGAGCACTGATGTACATGGACTGGTGAATGATGACAATATGCCGCGATTTATGTGCATGACGGGTTTCTCACGACCAGATAGATTGTTGTTTTGATGTCGTAAATACTCATTTTGTTGTCTCCACATATCAAGCAAGTATATTATAACCTTTTGTCCACAATATCCGAATTATCGTCTCTAAGATTTCTATTATGTATGCCTATATTAAATAAGATGAATTAGGACGCAAAGCTTCAAGAATCACTCATTGGTTCAAAATTGAGCACTATCAGTGATAATATAGTATCTAAACAATTCAGCATGTTCAAATACACTCTTCTCGACAAATTCATTGATGAGCACGCTCATTTGCCAGAACAGGGATCTGATGAATGGAAGCAACTTCGTAAGGGGTTTGTTGGAGGTAGCGAGATCGCCACTGTACTTAAACAAAACAAATACAAATCTATCAACAAGTTCGTACTTGAGAAGCTTGGGTTTAGTCCATTCGTGGGAAATGTGATCACTCACTGGGGAAATGTATTTGAAGAGGTCATTCGTCAGCATTGCGAGCAGGTATTTACTTGCGAGATCAAAGAAACTGGTAGCATACCATATCATCGTGGTGTATTGTCATATAGCCCCGATGGATTAGCAGTAGTGCCAACAGTAAGCTTGCGTAAGCACATTGACCAAATCTCCAACATCAATAAGCAGTGCCCCACCCAATTGGTGCTATTCGAATTCAAATGTCCGCACAGTAGAGCCCCCAATTATGAGATTCCCGATCATTATCTTCCGCAAGTCAATATCGGAATGAACATCATATCAATGATGGAAATGGCGATATTCGTGCAGGCAACATTTCGTCGATGCTCATTTGAGCAACTTCGTTATGATACCACTCATAATCCACATGGGCACTTCAAACAAGCAGATACATCAGCGCCACCAGTGGAATGCGGATTTATGATCATTTATGCAGATGAGGGTAGCGATTATGTCGATGGACTTGTTGATGCATTGAGTGAGAATGGCGATACCATTATTGATAATGATGTTATCGATATTGGAACAATCAATGATACTCCTCTATTTGAGGAGGTGCTTGGTGGATACGTGAATCATACATTTAAGATTGATTATAGTATTAGAGCCTTATTTGAGCAATCCGTATTCGAGCGAGATCGATACTCAATCGACATGTACAATAAGAGCTTACAGTTCCGCATGCATAAGAAACTAGAGCAGCGTATCGCCAAATTAGATAACATCATTGGAGTGCTACCATTTAAGTTGCTCAATGTGTTTATGACACCAGTATCAAAGAATGCTACCTATATCGAAGAAACGGATGCATACGAAAAAGCGTCGAAGGTGCTATCATGTATTAGTGATCATTGCGAGATGGACGACAAGGCAGCGATTTCTAAAAGCGTGCGACGATACAAGCTATAAGCCATTTACTATTATTATTAGTAAATGGTGGTTTTGCTTTTTTTGTGATAGTAAGTCCATCTTAAGCAACCACATATAATATATAGACGAGCCCTGACCACTCATCTATACGTAAAAGTCCAGAATACAGATGGAGAGAGAAATTCGGAATGAGTTGCTACAAAAGCAGGATACGTAGGATACATTGTGGAAAACCCTAGTGAAAGCCTAACAGCCCAAAGAGCCTAGAACACAATGTAAACAACTCAGGAAGAGATCGATGACTCGGAAGCTAATCATGCGTCCATTTCTTTCTCGCTACACTGACTGGCATCGACGGGGCTTTTTCGGCTTCAAAAGTAAAATAGGGTATAATGTCTATTTTAGCATAAAAAACGACTCGTTTGACTATTTTTGGATGGGGTATGTTTCATATCTTGGGTGGACTTCAGAAATTATTTTCAGATCTCAAAAGTGTATATTTTATTGATTATCCATCGCGATATATATAGACACTATGGATGTCACCGATATCGTAGATACCAAATTAGCATGGATAATAGACATTGCCAACCGCATAAAGACGTATTTCATGTCAGACTCAGATGAGCTTTATCAGCTAGTCGCCGATGGTATAAAAAAGCATAAAGCAGTAGCCGCATTGCAAAAGATAGCATGCGATGGTTGCACATTTATGATAATCTCTCCCGACCCAAAGCAGCTATTCATGGACATCATCGAGAGCATTAAGATATCAACATCAGATAAATTCAGAAGCGACATAAATCCTATAACGATACTTACCAAAATGGTGGATCATGAATACATGCTGGATGTAAATGGGACAAGATTATGCTATGGTATAAAAGCATCCATAGCATCGAAATATCTACTTAAGGCAATCGCCTGCAAGGTACTCACCACAGTAAATGGATATACCGATAATGTAGATGCCGATACTGGTCTCCTAACCAATATCGAAGAGCTTGATCCTCAATATGAATACTCCTTAATTATAGGCGGAAGGAAACATCACCGCAAGATAGCTCATAGTGAGCGCAAGAAGCGCAATATCAGATTGGAGATAATATCCCGAATAGTGGAATTTGTCAGAGCGAGTGATACCATCTCCAAGGGAATCATATTTGTCAATAATGTCAGCGAGTGTGAATCATCTGCCATGAATATGATCTACACCGAATACAAATACAAAACCGCAATCGTGGATTACCTAAAACTGCTCATCAATAAATCATACGATGATTATAAGTTTAAGACCTTTCTACATAACGATTTTAATGTGCCCTACGATTTTCGCATGATCAAGCATAGCTGTTTGCTCAATCATATCGATACGAAACAGCCAACATATATAGCCAATATGTACAATATCGGAATGTATGCACCAGTGATATGCTACCCACTTCAGAAATTAAATATCGCCCACCCCATTGTCAAACTATATCTACTCTATATCGATGTATTCATGCTAGAGCACAAGACACAAAAAATAGCACCAAGCAAACATGCCCTCAGCGACAAACTCCAGCAAACATTCGACGAGCTTACCAAATTTAACCAGTCATCAACATGGATAGGATTCTACATCGATGAGGCATATGACAAAATTCAATACAACATGAAATCCAGATCCACTGATATGATGCCCATTACTCTTATCGTTTAAACGATTTCATCTTCATCAGAAGACGAAGAGTCGCAGTACCACAAGATGCAAAACACCAAACATGCGATGCCCATCACTGATGCAAACATAGCGCATGGAGACCAACTACTTTTCTTTGATAGTTGAGTATCGTCATCATCAGTCAATAATGTGTAATCCATCAATTTGCAATATGAAGATAATAACTCGCAATCACTCGCGTGTATATGTTGTCATTACCATTTATGGCGTCGCTCACGATCGATCGCAATTGGGTTGTTGTTAGTTTTTTGGAAGCTTCCATTATGCCTTTTTTCAGTTTTGTTATGATCTGATTCGCCATTGAGGCATATATGATATGACAGTGAGTAGGCATAACAGAAGTGTGAATACCCAGTTCTACTTTGGCTAAATCGATAACATCTAATACACTATTCGCAAATGCATCACTGATTGCAAATTCGGCAATTTGCTTAGCGTCCTTGTTATTGAAATCCTTCTCAAGTGCGCTAACCAGCATCGTTTTTAGTTTCTCAAGAAATGAATCCTCCGTGGTGGTATCATTGAATGTCATATACTGCACTCTCTTAAATTCTGATACATCGTTATCAGTACGAAGATCGGTAATTGTCTGCATTAACATTGCATTATAAACCTCCACCGTTAATGAAGGTGATCTGCGAATTAGCTTATGGGTGGTTTCTTTATTGATTGGAGCCTTTCGTATCTTGAAGGTTTTCATATCATTTGTCCATACTAAATATGCAATATCGCCATCATCATTAATTGAAATCAGTTTTGCTTGTTTAGCATTTGATGTCTTTTCTTGTTTGACTAGATCAAACTGATGGATCATTGTTGAAGTCACTCCTTGCGAACCAATGGGACGATTAACAGAAGCCAATGCTGACATATCGAAATACACATCCGCATTGGTGCTGACCACAACTAACAACCCTGTGTTGATATTACTAAGCGCGGTATGTAGCGTCTCTATTGCGTCATTGAGATGCTCTATATTTATCTCTATTCCGAATAGCTTATCAACCATTGATGATAAACTATAATTGGGTCCATCATCAGGAACCAATCCAAATGTTTGAAGTCTGTTGATAGAATCTGAGTTTTTGTAGTACTCAATCTTTGTAGAAAGAATGCTTTGCTTGAGCTGATTATTGAGATTGTTGACATATTCAATAAAGTGTTCTTCCTCGATTTGATTATACAATCGCTCGATGATGCGCACTCCAACCGAAATGAAGAATCTGGCGTCATCCTTGATGATAATGTGTTGCCCCAATTTGGATTGATTCATGCATATGAATAAGGTATCGATCACTGATCGTAAATCCTCAACATGATGAATAGATTCAATAAGAACATCTATCTGTCTATTTATGTTCTCAACAATCCGCATGTGTAACTCGATTAGTTGAGCCCTTGCTTGAATCAATGATGAGAATATCATCGCGATGGAATCACCACTTCTATCTATGTGAAGCGATAGCTCATCGCTGGTATAAAGCGTCAAATCGATAACATGAGTTAAACTGTCTATAGATATCATTTGAGATGTAAATGATTCGTAGAACTTGGCGATTTCGATTGCGGTGGTATCCTTCAATGATTTAGATGATATGAACGAATAGTAAATACTTGGTGAATACAATTCAACATCGCGATAGCTTAGATCATTATGTTGCTTGATTAGTAATTTACATTCTTCTAGGAGTTTGGTATTCAGATCGAAGAACTCAAACATGATACTATATTTGATATTGAAGATATCTCTAATGAAATGACTATAATGTTACGCGCTTCATCTTGCGAGATTTGCTGGATTTCGACATTGCGCTACTCGTATTTTTATTAGTCGGTGCGGTGTCTATTTCTGGCGGAGAGACATACGCGTTCTTGAGTGAGAACATATCAGATTCGGGAGTGACATCAGTATTCTCCTCGATCATCCGTTCGATATCCGCAAGATTAGGCATCTCAATATCTGGTTGGTCATCTTCTTCGGATTCATTTTCTTCAGAATCATCTTGGTCAGAATCGTTAGATTCTTGATCTGACTCGTCATTGGATTCTTCCTCTTGGTCAGATGATGAAGATTCGCTTTCATCATCTGATGTTTCCTCCTCGATTGTTTCAAATCTCTGATTGAATCGCGGCTGTGGTTTCTCTTCCTCCTCATCGGACTCATATTCAAATTTGGACATATCTTCGTGTTCGATTATATGTGCAGGATCATTTGGATCGGAAGGTTTATCATCATCATCTGATAAATGTGCCGCATTCAAAGCATCATTGTGTTTCTTATTCTTATACTTCGTAAAGTACTTCCACAGTACATATACCACAATGATGACTCCCAAGATGAAAGCAATTGGGATTAAATATGTTTTTAGCCTTACTAACCATCCAGATGGATTGACATTATCAACTGCGATGGGTTCATTAACTACTGCCATGGATGGTGTTTGTTTATTGGTTGTTGATGTTAATTCATCAGCACCTGATGTTTCTTTAGGTGTGCTGGTTGCTGCGATGGTGTAATCCCACATACGTGGCGCCACTTCGATATGATCTTGATTCGACATTATCCCACTCTCGGATTTATATTACGGTGTTCGCATATGTCAGAACGAACAAGAACTCATTTATAAAAAAAGCCTTATCTCATTTACGCAAATGTGGTACGAATCGCGGCAAGATCAATCTTAATATTCTCAACCGCCTTGATGCAAAGCTCTTTGGCAGATGGATGACGAATATCGATAACACATTCACGCTTGGATGGATGCAAAATGCGACTTGCACAGTAATCGATAGTGGGCTCGATTTGGTAGATATACCAACTGAGCATTTTGCCGATCGAGTGGGTCTCATTAGGAATAGAAAGCTTAAACGTATCGAATTCCACAATAGAGAGATTGTAGTCGATCACATCAAGACGCTCAACAAGACAATCAATTGCTTTGCGGACTAATTCGATTGGTTTAAGTATGCCGGGTGTATTCAAACTGAATCGAAACTTCGATGGCGATATTGTCAATGATGATTTCGTCATATCGACATCCAGAATCTCATATCCAATTGGACCGATACTAATCCTAGCATTATCAAATCCATAACTTTCTACAACGTGGATATCATTAATAGTAAATGATGTATCGCTATTGATATCACAAATAGGAATCGCATCAGTGATATCATTGGTATGGGCAACACCATTTAGTTTGATGCTATCACTTAGGATATCGATAACACCATCTGTAGTATTTTCAACTCGAAGCGAGAATATGGCATTCATTGATATGGATTGTGCGATAGGAATCATTTCAAGACGCTTACGTGTGGCTTCCCCGATTTCATATGGATCAGTGGTCATGATATCCGTGAGCGATACCGTAAGATGCTTCATTGGCATCTCTGACATCAGAGTACGCCGAATCGCGTTCGCCAATGGACAATTGCCATCCGTGATTTCAAATACCAGCTTTTTGTTAGCAACCGATGGTACCATTTTTTGGAGATTTGCATATGGAGAGCCGCCAAGGTTGATTTTGTCAGAAGCATTGAGAATGATCTTGGCTGATGGCATTATGAGTGGACTTTGCTGTCTTGATTTCGATTGTTGATAAGCTATATATAGGCTCTCATTAATCAATTTTGAAGATCGATAAATAGTATAGAATGCGATATACGAAAATCATTATAATACTGAGAGATGCACCACACCATACCGATTATAACCGGCGCATCATGGATTACCTCAATGATCGCCATACCGCGATAAATGATAATCACTTCACGATATCAATAGAAGTTGCCGATAATGCATCTATTAATGGATTTGTCGTAGATGGAGTAGAATCTGTTCCGGCAATGCGAATTCATCAAGATGAGCTATATATATACGGAGTCAATTCTATTATAGCAGCATTGGCTAAACTGGAAACACTGGAACCAAGTCAAGATCAACAACAACCGAAAGAACGAAATCGAGTTCTTAAGCCTATGTCAAAATTAAGTGCGGCATCTGAGGAGACCGCAAGCACGTTTTACGATATGATTATGGATGAGATGAATAATGATGAGCAGGAAGATCCAGATATACCATCTACTATAAAGACACATCATCAAGATCTTCCAGAGACTCCACTCAATGATAACAACATCGCGGAGAAGATGAAGGCGTACGAGGGATTATACAATATGGATAGTAAGCAGCCACGCAAAAAGCCAGTAGTTGGGAAACTGCGAGCTACCAATGCGCCTCCCACTAATGTAGATATCGATATGGATAAATCATTTGCGAAGAGCGGATTCGACAACAATGAGGAGAACTTCATTCGAGAACTCATTGGTCAGTAATGGTTAGATTAATATATAGTAATCTATGGTAATCTAAGCTAAGACAACTAATACATATATCTAATACAATGGATGCACCATCTCCAGATCCGCAGTTCTATCACAATGGCGCAAAAAAGATGATCTCAGAGGGTTTAGAGGTCATTAGTAAAATCATGGCATTCATTCGAACCAATCGAGCACATCTCGCCGAGTTATCCCCCAAAGATAGAAAAAAGAAGATATTGGACTTCGAGCCATCAAAGAGCTTCAACTCCATTCATCCGATTGTGTTTCATTATATAGCAGTCGAGGGTGTATTCAATCACAAAGCATTTAAGCGCTATATCCTGCACATTTATGGTAAGCCAAAAAGCCAAGAAGAGTTGGCTCAGATGCGATCCAATAATCGTAAGGCAATGTATTATCGTCAAAATGAGAAGAATGCTTTATATTATAAATATCTGCTCATGGAAACAAATCCGAATGTGGATAATACCACCATTCATAAAATGTATGAAGACATGGTAAAGGAACTAAATGCAGATATCGATAATCTGCTGGACAAATACGAGGAGGCAGAAAAGGAAACAAAACTGAAGGAGGCGCAATACTCGCAAGAGAAGCGTCAAGAGATTATCAAGATCATGAAACGTCAGGTTTAAACCATTTAAAGATATGTGTGCAACATGGAGGCGACATCCTTCGGTGTCAGTCCGCCAGTTTTTTTCTGCATGGCTGTATCTGTTTTATTGGATGCTGTATCTGTTTTATTGGATGCTGTTTCACTATGATCAGAATCATATTTGATATCCATATTCATATCGGTGATGAGCTGGCGCTCAGACTTTAGACTGGAGTCTGCGATCCTACCCTTTGTAATGGGCTTATGTTCTTCCTCTGGATCTGATATACAAATATTGATATCCATGATCATGAGATTATCATCATTGGGGGCTGCACCGCCATGTGGCTTTTCTTCATCGCTTGATGATGACGAATCAGATTTCTTGCCACCACGCTTCTTCTTATGTAATGGGCGCCGTTTCATTGATCCGCCATGTGGCTTTTCTTCATCGCTTGATGAATCACTTGAAGATGAGCTACTTGAAGATGATGAGCTACTTGAAGATGATGAGCTACTTGAATATGAATTAGATTTCTTGCCGCCATGCTTCTTCTTGCGCAAAGTGCGCCGTTTCATGGATCCGCCATGTGGCTTTTCATCATCACTGGTTGAATCTTCTTTATCTGGAATAAGCAAATCTTCTATTGAGCCACCACGCGGGGTTTCATCATCGCTGGATTCTTCTTTATCTGGAATAAGCAAATCTTCTTTTTCTGGGATAAGCAAATCCTCCATTGATTCACCATGCGGCTTTTCATCATCGCTGGATTCTTCTTTATCTTGGATGAGCAAATCCTCTATTGAACCACTCGAAGAAGGTGAATCATCTTCTTTAGGTACAATCAAATCCCTTATCGATCCACCATGCTTTTCTTCTTCACTCGAAGATGAATCACTACTTGATGAATCGCTATTACTAGAATCACTACTCGATGATGATGACGATTCCACTTTTTTGCCTCCATGCTTGTGGTGCTTTTTGGTGTGGTGCTTTTTGGTGTGGTGCTTCTTATTTCCAAATATGGATTCAACTATGATATCATCAGTGCCCCCAATCACATCGAGATTGTCGAATGTATCGATGGAACCTCCAAATTGATAAGTATCATTAATGAAGTTTTCGAATACAAGATCGCTCATTGGGCTATATTAGATATCCAAAATTTCACTAATGATACTTATCAATAACTCACCGATCCGCAATACGTTGAAGTTTTGTGGATATCATATTTCCCAATTGACGCACCAAGGATTCGTCTAGAACATCGAGATCGATAAACGTTCCACGGGAAGTCTCATTGATCATGGATGTATCATTGATATTACTCTTTATCAAGATACATATGTCGATATGGTCTGTGCGATCGAGATCCTTGATCGCATTCACGATCTCGTACTTTATGGTTGCGATATCTTTAGACATGCTATATCAACCGTGTTATCAATCAGAATATAGAGCCAATTGATTAATATATCATGTCTAAAGATATCGCAATCTTGCTTACTATCTTCGATACCATATAGCACCATGACTTGCAGAAACCATTTTCTGACTCACTGCGGCACTTATAGCTCTGGTATCATCATATGTATGATCTTAATAGCAATCGTCATAATCGTAATATGGACACACAATAATAATACTTCCTCAACGAACTCTAATCCTACAATAGTTCCCAATACTGCGACAATCACTAATTCAAATACACAAAGTGTCTTTCCACCAACACAAGAAGAACCATCAATTCAGCAAGCATTCTCAAGATGTGAAAGGGTACATGGAATCGGTAATTGCGCCATACAACAAGGACAGCCATCTTCATAAAAAAGAAACCTACATCAGGTAATCAATATAATCGCGTTCAGGATTGTTGATAATCCACTTTTCCATGCGATTGGGATGGTGGAGATACATGATGAGCTCTTCCTTAAGCATTTCGTTTTTCTTTGCCAGCTTTGCGTAGTCGTATATCCATCCTATGACTTCCCCGCGTTGATCGAGATAATCTTCATCCAAGCAGAACTCGTGCAACAATTCGGCATCGGTGCACGCACCCGATTTTCGAAATCCGACTTCAATGAATGCATGATGGATCACTGGATTTAGCCACGCCGAGGTATAATCATTCATTTCGTCCAGAATTGTGTTTGGGGTCATTCGTATGATGGTGAGTTCGCGACAGATGCCCATTGATCCATATATCTCTTTGAATGCTTTGGCTACTATCAGTGCATTCGTTCGCGTTTCTACCATTCTAAAATGTCTGTACAAGATAACCAAAGAATCACCAATTCGTACATACTTCCTGAATTGGTGCAATACGTCAATTCGCCCAAGTAGCGTTGTTTGCGCCTTCATTGCGGACTCAAATGCTTGCCATTCCATCATGGTATCTTTTATAAATATATGCAAATCGTGCTATTTTACAAAAGGTAGAGGAGACACCATAGGTGTCGGTCAGCTTAGCTGACTTGTCGCAGACTCCAGCCTAAAGTCTGAGCGCCCGCTCATTACATAAAAAGATGCCATCACTGAATACCAGTTCATATAATGATGTTATTTAGTGTTTGTTGCTTTCGTACATATCCCAGATATATTTGAGATGTTCGAATTCTTCATCTGTTGGGTATTGTTCCACGAAATCATTTACAACCGAGAGCCATTTGACGAACTGGAAGGTAAGTCGAGCCAACGTTGTTTTCGGATCTTCGACAACAGTAATCGACTCTTCTGACTTGCGCTCTCCGATCAGTTTGAGATTCGACATATCGATATGATAATCGATGCCAATGGTATGAGTCTCGATTGCGTCGATATCCAGAATATCAATATCGCCCTTTATCTTGCTTGGCTCTTTATATGGATATAGTAGTTTGGAGAATTTGTCCCAGCGTTGCTTATCCAATGATTCCTTGCGATCAACTTCACGTTTGATGAGCGATGCCAGCATTTTCTCAAAGTATGTTTTGATTTCTGGAGACAGCTTGCCAACCGTGAATCGCATTGGGTCGGGGATATATGGCACGAATGGGTATCCATTGATGAGAATATGCTTATCACCGATGCGGTATGGTGCTTGACCAACACGAATTGGAATGATATCACCAACAGTGAAATTATCAATACCAGTTGGTACGAGCATTAAGCACGAAACATGATCATTGATACACTGAACGATATCCGAGTTTCCAATCTTTCCAGCAGATATGATCTTCTCTACTTTCATTCCGGTGATAATGTCATATTGATCATATCGGATTGCGGTTGCCTCAACAACGACGTATACACGAACCTTGGCGATCAGATCACGGCGAATCAAATTCGATAGGGAACGTTTGATAACGCGATCAATGCTACGAATAAACTGCCCATCGCGACATTTGCCCTCATAGAGTTCTTTTGCATACTTCAGAAGCATGGCTTCATAGTCCTGCTCATAAATGGCATTAATGTCCTTGATGGTGATGTTGAGTTCCAGTTGAGTGGTAAAGATCATTGCTGCTATATCACACAGATCAACGATTCTATACTATACTATATTATTTTCAATTTTGAGCATCTTTGATCCATGAATTTGCATTATGTGCAATTGGATATGAAGTATCCAAATTATCGGACAACCAATATAGCCGCAATGCCGACATCACTGTATGATATTCCTTCTCTTCCAGACTCGGTACTGAAACAAAAATATATCTCGACCGATGATGTATATGACGACCCGCTCACTATCGAGAATTTCATGAGAGAGGCAATGCGTGATAGACGTTCAGATAAACCTATTTACGAATCTGAGATGCCTCGAAATACTCGTAATGCGGGAAGCAATGCATTGCTCAGCATGCAAGAATATGGTAGTCGATATAGTCATGATCCGTATCATCCAGAACTGTTTCTTGGAGATCTATCCAAAGATCCGCGGGTCACTGATACGGCACCGATAGTTGCTAATATGGGCAAGCAGAATAAGTTTCGATATGAGAAATACATGGTCGGCAAGCTACAAGATAATACCGATCCACGAAATGAAGGAATGGTTGGTTCTAAGCGCATGCTTAAGCAAATCAAAGCTGGATTTGGAGATACTGCAACTCGCATGGGAGGGCTATTTGATGACAGTTCTGATACCATTGTCGCTCGTGCCAACCCACATCCAAATTATTCCATTCACAAGGTAACGGACACTATACAAGAAGACCAGCAAATATACCAGACAGAGGATGAGAGGATACTTCCTAAATATGGCACCAACATCGTCAGCAAACTTAGCAATATGGTAGGTGTTCAATGGGATGTCCAACCAGATATGAGATTTGGATTGAGTTCGGTATCTAATGTGTATCGATCCAAGGGAGAAGTGGATCAGGCAGCAAATGCAGTATTTCGATTGGGCAAGCAAGATGCCAATTTTGGTTCTGAGAAGCAGCGATTCACATCAGGAATGCAAGCACAGCAAGTAGATCTAATTAAAGCAGCCCGTCTCAATGCGCAAACAGTTAGGGTTGATATTAATACCGATTCAACCAAAACCAAGAAGACAGACAAGATGATGATTCCACCTACTCATCAATCAGCTGTTAGAGGATTTAATGGAACACAATCAACAAAGGAGCAGATGCAAGACAGAGCCGTGTTTTTCAAATATGTAGCAGGAACCAAACGAACCGAAACACTTGTAGAGCCAATTAATGCTAAAACTGTTATTGATCATACGCGTGCCACCACAATACCAAATAAGGATCGCATTGGTATCGTCTATAAGATAAACCAAACGCATAAGAATGTTAACAATAGAGAAGATCTCACTGGCAAACGGACACTCGGACTACGCGCATTGGCTCGTGCATTTGTAGCACGATCTGATGTACATCAAGAACAACTCGTAAAGGCTGGATATCAAAATCGGGCAATCACGAATGGTATTCCCACCAAGAATGTTGAACATGTATCGAAGGCTAAACTATCCAAGAACAAGACTACCAGTAAATTGGAGCAACTACAAAACAATCCAACTGGGACGACCACTCTACCAGTTACCAAATCTACAGATGACTTCAAGTTTGATATCGATCCCACAATGAACAATAACTACCAAACTCGTAGTGGTGTATCACAAAGCTCACACTTAAGAACACCTCAACAGGATCAGGATAGCACGATTTCTCCATTAAATGATACTGTTGCGCCAATGCGAACCAAGTATACGATTTAATCACGGTCGAATCTGAATATCTATTATTTATATATAGAGCTATGTCCAATTATTCGCTGGCAATCCAAACCCGCCCATTACCAACGATCACAGTTGGTGATCGAATTACGCTTAGTCCTCCACGTACGGTCAAACTTGAGGCACAGCGATCCACTATTGTACCCACTGGTGTGCGAATTGGAGAATGCAAACAAGGAGGATATATTAAAGTGACTCCAATCGATGACCTAATCGACAAATTAGACTTCGATAAAAATGTATTTGAGTTCGACTATCGTGATGAAATCAAACTCGATGTTATTAACAAGAGCTACGAATTCCTTCGTATCGATGCGGCCAAGAATTATCTTTTCATATTCGAATGGATATCTCATGATGTTGCAGCCGCAACAGTCCCAACAACATCAGTTGTTTCAGCGCCAGTTGTTTTTACACCAGCAGTTCCAGCTCCGATTGTCCCCATTGCACCAGTTGAGCCAGCACCAGTTGAGCCAGCACCAGTTGAGCCAGCACCGGTTGAGCCAGCACCAGTTGAGCCAGCTCCAGTTGAGCCAGCTCCAGTTGAGCCAGCACTGGTTGAGACTACAAATGATGAAACCACAGAAGAGGTTCCAGTCGAAGAACCAACACCAACACCAGCTCCAACTAAACGACGTATTATCCGACGACGCAAACTCTAAGCGCACATCGTAGCTATAGCGGTTGAAATACTTGTCTTACCGATAAGACCAGCCGATTTGATTATATTGCCATTTATGATATATTCGGTAATGATACCAGCGATTAATGCAATTGCGACTGATCTTGTGATTTTCAATGCCAATGAGCTATTGTCAACGGCAGTTATTGATTTTTTTAATGACGTGATATAAATATGTTTAGCGTTATCGTCCAGTTCGTCAATCATGGCATGCATTTGAGTGCCTTCAGGGCATATATCTTCGATATCACGAAGAGTTGCATTGGTAGAAATCGTGTGGGATGCATAATAGAACAGTATTATGAACACAATGAATAGTAAGAACGCTAATACGATTCGTGTGGTATTGTGATAATAACTATTTATAGGTTTGAACCCTACTAAAGCTAATGGAGTTGCTATTACTGGTTGAGTTATGTCGACCATCGTGTTGTATATGGTATTACTTAAAAAAGAAATACCTACTACAAAGTGAATCAGCAACGATTAGAAATGAATATACATCAGCAACGATTCGAACCCAATGATTCTGAGAAGACTCTGAATTCAACACCATACACATTATTATTGAGATCGGATACTATACTTTCGGTAATCGTTGTATATTCATCAGAGCCGCATATAAAAATACCAATTGAGGTTCGTTTAGTTTTATGCATTTTTGCTATTAAGATAGTCCGAGCGAGTATTCGGTAAGTATCATCATGTTGATCATTATTATAAATATTGCATTTCACTGGCGAAGCTAATCCTGATACGATATCTATTTGGGATTTGTCGAATACAATATCTTGTAAATAGACGAATCGCGTATAAATGTCATATGGTAGACGAATATGCCCCATTGGTATGATGTATATATTTATCTGAATATGCCGTAGTTTGGATTTAGCATTGGTAATGATATTCATATACGTGCGCACAAGATCTATATCAGATACATTCCATTGTAGGATGATTCTTGTATTCTGATTGGTTATGATATCATCAACAATCGCTATAAATGCTAAAATGCCGATATCCTCATAAAAGAAAATCTTGGTATCGTAGGCGCATTGAAACCATAGTTTTGACTGTGTGTATGCTCCTATTTTTATGCATCCATCGCCGTTTATTAGGATGTCCTCCATATTAGCATTTCTAATACCACCAATGGTAATATTGTCTTCGTATCGATTTTTAACTACCAATGCCTTGTATGAATCGATGATAGTAGTCGCTAATGTGTATTGCGATTTATCAGATACTTGTAATTTGAGATGGCTTTTCCCTATCGATAGATTATAGAATACCATATTGTGTTTATAAACTAAGCAAAACCTATTTTGCCATACATACACGATCAAAAATGGTACAATCAAAATACTATACATCGAACAGTGCACAATAACTAAACCCGCCACGCATATTACGATCAATGGATGATCTATCTTTAACATAATCAGCACGAATATCAATAATACTACTCCACTCCAGACAAATCCTTGATTCGCAAAGAAGCTCCATGATATCACCACTTGGGTAGATGACGAGGGTACAATACGTATTGACTTTCTGGAGCAGCCATCGATACAGTGTCTTAGCGCAAATGCAACTTGAAGTACATAACCAGCAATATGAGCAAAGCAATAAATGGATAGTTTCACCTTTAGCTCGCGTCTGTAATATTTTCCAAATGCGTGAAATTGTGCAATAGATTCAATGGGAGCGAATATATCCGGAAGCAGTAGATAAAACAAGTTTATGATAAGAATAGTCGATGATGCCTGTGTTAGATACATCCAATCCACTGGCTTTCCCATTGAAAGCACGGTCAATATGGCTCCAAACAAATCCAATACGCCAAGTAGAATCATTGTTATGTGCTTTGTCCAGAGTGTCCTTGGTTTCGTTGGGATTATGATTTCACCTTTAGGAATGATAGGTTTGCTCGATTTCATAAATTGTTCGAATGATATAGTGTCTTCCTGTATGATGGGTTTAATATCTATATGGACCAGTTGATACGCATTTGCGACATAATCATAGGCATCAATCAAATCTTTGATATTGATGGTATCATTTTTAATAGTCTGAAGAGTGCGAAATACTGCAAGTTTGGACATTCCATATCCAACTGGGATTTGCGCAAGTCCCAATGATATTGGATCAATCAGCATTCTATATTCGATGATTCATTATAGTGTAATTAATATAGCTTAGATGTATCCATCAAATAAGAGGATATCACAAGTTGCATTCACGCTCTGTCTATGTTTCGTCTTGGCTTGGATTATCGTTGCGATTACGATAACGGTCAACTATGGGCAAGATATCTGGTTCGAGCGATTGCCGGTAATTAACGTAACATCAATATTAGCGATACTATGCGCGGCAACCGGTTCTATATTATTTAATTATACGCCATCGATACGGTATCCGACCCTACGATTCATTCATAAAGTGCCCCAATGGATCAATAGCATGTTCGACTCTGGAGTGACGCCATATTTCAGTCCTGTTATGTATAAATTGAAACACGGGCTGTATGTACGAACCACGAATATTCCCATCGATGTCGATACTGTCGGATTACCGATAGTGGATATATCAGTGCCTCTCAATTCGTTTAATATGGATATCTATCGCAAGTACAATCGAGCATTTATGGATTCGTATAATGCCGTCATCGAGGAGATTGGAAATGAGAACAATACAAACAATACAATCACTTCGGATAGTATAATAGAGCCGTATGGCAGAGATGTCGAAGTTAATAATCCTATTCTCAAAAAGGTTAAGGTATTCGTCGATTCCCTTCGCGACATCATTCGCATTCATGTTATTGGATCTACCTGTTTGGTAGTTAAAACGTGGAATGGAGAAGATCTACTGGTTCATAAAAACAACTATGCCAATTTCATCAGAGATGGAATAAGCAAAAGTAGCTGGGCTTATGCAATCCAAGAAGGTATCGAGGCAAGCAATTTCGAGGCTAGTAAGTTATCCGGATTACATTGGCTACTGAGCAAGGTACTCGATGGAGTAGATAATCATGATGAGAACCGTCGCATTTATGCGCTGGTGGTTGATGAATTGCAAACATTATCTAATATGAAGAGTATCGATCCGGAAACTATATTTGATGCGCTTGTGGATTTTGCTAATAATGATAAGCGATTTGGCTATCAACAACTGAGTATCGAACTCGTGAAATATCTATCCAAGATGATTATCACCGATCGCTTGGACAAGATCATGCTCAACATTCTCGAATACTGCAAATCCGACAAGATCGACATGAAGACGTTTTACATGCAATTGATATCCAATGAGCATCCAGTAATATCATTCAATGAGATTCTTATTATGGCTAATGCGAATCCGCATAGTATGGAAATCGAGAAGATACTACAACGCCCATCTCTGGAGCGGTTTATTGATAATCTAACTACGATTACAAGTAGCAATTCCTTAAATACCCCAGTACGATTATTGATGCCCTATTTCGATAAGAAGACAAAGAAAATACTCAGCGACCATAATACATCAATATTCAATATCAAGAATATGATGCGCATCTCTGGACCAGCTATTCATAAATTTAATGATAATTTGTATAGTAAGGCACATTCCGTCGCTAATAAACTACGATCCATTGCTGTGCGAAAGAATGTTGTCATTGAGTTTACCGATAATCGTATCAAACTGGATGGAGACATTGCGGGTATCAGACGCAAGATCATTAATACAAACGATGACGAGAAGAAGAAACAGTTAGAACAGCAACTCCAAGAACATCTCAAAACTAAGGATAGGTTCGATGAGGTGGAACATGCGCGACGCAGTAGAACACATGGTATTATTGACATGGCGCAACAATTGCTACATAAAACGCAAATGTCAATTCGCGGACATAGAGTCAAACCAATTGAAGACATACTATCCAAAACCAGTGAACCGATGACCGGACCGACGGAATTGGATATACCATCAATGTCGATGGAAGGACCGACGGAATTGGATATACCATCAATGCAGCAAGGACCAACGGAATTGGATATACCACCAATGCAACCAATGCAGCAAGGACCGATGATCTCGGATATACCACCAATGCAACCATTGCAGCAAGGACCGATGATCTCGGATATACCATCAATGCCACAAGGACCAACAGAATTGGATATACCATCAATGCAACCATTGCCACAAGGACCAATGATATCGGATATACCACCAATGCAGCAAGAATTACTTATTGAACCTGAAGTGCAAGAACAAGTCGGTACATTATTGGATGTATCACAAATAACAGACGATGCCCTACCATCAATCGACATTGATGATACCACACCAGAAACTATCAATGCGATTACACCAGAAACTATCAATGATACCGCACCAGAAACTATCAATGCGATTACACCAGAAACTATCAACGAGACAACCAGTTTTGATATTGACAACGAACCAGTCGAAGATAACGAAGAACCAATCTTTAGTGATGAAGATGCTGGTCCGGTTGTATTGGATATTGTTGAGAGCATGATGAAACAGCTATCACATGACCAGCAGGCAAGTGAAACATATACACCACCTGCCACGCCTACTATCGACATTGTTGATAAGGTAAATGATAAGCTAAAAATGGTTGATACTGCTATCGGCGAGGGTGATGTATATGAGCCAACATTTGTCCCATCCATCACTGATGATATTGGCAAATTATCTGCAGAAGTGGCGGTTGTCAATAATGACATTTCATTTATCAAAGCAACGTTATCTGGGATTACTGCATTATCGCAACAGTCGGGAGTGCAAATCAATACAGATTCATTTGATGCCCCATTATCCGAACTAACTGAGTTGGTGTCCAGCATTACAGATTCCATAGCCACTAATAATAATAACGATAATGCCCAATCCCCAAATTTGCGACAATCGGTAAATAAGGCTATTGAACTTGGTTCATCGTTGAGAATTCGTGTAATGCAACAACAGCAAACAGCACCCATTCAAATAGCCAATATCGTACAAGAGAAATCTCAACAAGACATTGATGATCAGGTTCAACGTACATATCAATCAATGTTGGCAAAAACCAATAATGAGGAAAGTAGCCGCGCGTATGCTGAACAATTTAGAAATGAACTAACCAGCGCAATGAATGATCGCGATCGTAGCTCAACCATATTGGGTAATAATGAAGCAAAGCTCGCATCATTGGCATCCGTCATAGAGCGCAATACAGAGCTGATTGCTAAATTGGACGACCAGCAAACAAAGATGCATGAACTAGAAGCAAAGGCACAAATGGCATTAGAAGATCAATTATCAAATCAATTATCAAATCAATTGTCGGATGAGAAGGCTCGTAAATATGCAAAGTCATTATTGCAGGTTTCTATATCAGCATATCGTACCAAACATGAATTAGATGATGTTCGTGCGCATCAGCAGGTATATGAAAACAAGGTATCCGAGTTTCAGAAGCAGCTAAAGGATAATGAAGTGCAACAAACCAATGATAGCGCCGAGATTGAACGATTAACCAGTCTACTCAGTCAGGTATCTGATCAAAGATCGGAGGCAATCAACACATATACAGCACAACAGCAACAACTAGAAGAACTGATGGATACACAGCAGATTCAACAAGCGCAGGCAGAAATAGAAAAGGCACAGATAGTATCACAATTCAAAGCATCAGTATCAAACATGTTGAAGGATTCGAAGAGTGCACTAACTACTATCAACTCTACTATTGATGCATCTATCCGCCCCGATTTGTTGATTGAAAGTGCAGATACGCCTGATGATATGGTTCTCGTTCTGAACAATGTTATACAATCATTGATACAACGCATTGATCAATCCGAATCTCGTAGCATTGAACTCAATTCTCACATAGAGAAGAATAATGAAGCTACCATTCAACTAGAGCAACAGATTTCAGATCTGAAGGCTCAGCATGTTCTCGATCTCAAGCAACTTGAAGCGACACAAGAACAATCAATTGGTATCAACAGAGAAGATATGAACAAACTCAATAAACAAATAGAGGAGTTATCCAATTACAAGGTTCTCGCAGAAGCAGCCGATAATCAAATCCACCAACTAGAAAGCAAAACACAAACCCTTGAATATGAGATTAGCAAAACAGAGAGTGAGCGACTACATATAGCTAAGCTCAATGAAGGTCTAAATGCGCAAATGCAATCAATAAGAGAACAGCATCAAGCCGAACTCGATGATATCGAACGACGCTTTAAGCAAATGCGGTCCAAGCTCCAAAAGAAATTGGAATCGATGGAGCAATCCAATGCGCAGTACAGTGCCTGTATGGAGGTACTACAAAACTTAAACAAGTTGCCTATTAATGATCTATACCCCATCGACGATATCTACAGAATTAGACACATGAAGGCTGATTCACAAAGTACGAAAAAGATAGTAGATCGCATAGATCTGACAGCAGAGCGTATTAGTGCAATGATTGTAATTGTTGTTGATGCGCTCGGAGGAAAACCAATCGAAGATCCGATTCCTCCATTCTTGTTGAATGCCTATATGCGCATTGATGGGACTCTATTCAATATGAATGGAAACAAGGCACTCGCCATTATCTACTGCATATACGCATATATCAAGAACACACATGCCCAATATGTAGAGCAACTACAGAGCTGCGATCCCGCGTTGATTCCATATGGAATATCATTGATGGATGTATTTGTGAATCATTGCTCCGAGCTATTTGATGACTCAAGAATCGTGGATTACATAAAGGGGCGTGATAACAGTGTACATATCGATTATGATAATCTTATCAATATGTTCCAAAAGGTGGGATTCGTTGATAAGGAAACCATTGACACCATTGCTACAAGTGCTCCTATTGCAGACCTCCAAGCATTATATCAACAAAGTAGTCAACGTCAGCAATACTTAAAACAGCAAGCGATACAGAAAGCAAAACAACAAGCCGAAGAAGCCAGACTCAAAGAAGAGGCAGAACGTCGACACCGAAAGATTGATGAGGAGTTAGCGCAACAGCAACGTGAAGACGAACAGGCAGAACGAGATAGACAACAAGCAGAACAAAGGGCACTTGAACGAGCTCAAGCACCAATTCGAGCACAGAGACAATTCGAGCAAGATGCATACGAGGCGACACGATATTGATTCATATAGATTAGATACATATAGACTAGTAAATCGTGATAATTGAATCAACTACTTTAACATTTGATCTCGTATATATAGCATGCCGCTCGACATATACGCTCTCCTACGAAACAATCGCACAGCTGATGCTGCACTCGGATCATTTTATACGGATACCAATACCAATGAAGTGAGCATCCAGCAGACCGCAGATATGATGCTTTCTGATAATAATGTAGCCTATCTAACAGAAGCGATTGTCAGTCAGGCGGATCAATCACAATTAGTTGGAGATACCAGAATAATCAGCGACACCATTCATAAATTCTTAACATCGTGGAAGAACCTTGGCAAGTTTGATAACCCAACACCAACTGTTTCACCAGTGATGCGACTTGATGAGCTGAATAATGAATTCATCAAAGCATTCGCCCAGAAAATCATTCCTACTGCCAGTGCCATGGATGTAAAGAGCGTTGTCGATCCCAGTGGAATGTATGCACAGCAAGAACAGTCATTATTGATAGTTAGCACGCCAATTCCCTTTTACGAGAGAGCCATTTATCGTCGCCTTGGTGAAATGCATACTGAACTGGCTATGGATGAAAGCGAATCCTTATTCTACAGAATGGATTCCAATCCAAATCTAATAGATGCCGAACGCAAAAAAACAGAACCCACAAAACCAGTGGAAACAAGCTTGGAGCATCTTGGATTGTCATTCAATATGCTTCCAAAGTATTAATCAAGAGCGATGCGTCCATGCTTGGCACGCTTGCGGACAACACGTTTCGAACGAACCGTCTGGTTGAGAAGGTTGTCATATGGAATCCCATTCTCTTCGAATACCGGAATGATGCGACTGCTTGCATGAAACAGATCCATTGAGATCGTTCGAATGGTCCCATAATTACATTTGAAATGCTCCTTAAACTCCTCTGGTTTAATTGGATACTTGATCGCGATTAAGTATATATGCAAAACGCATAAGGCACGTGTACTGGACTTAGCATTCGGATTGAGCAACTTATTCTCGGAAATGAAATCCATCAATATAGTGAGGAACTTGAACTGATCATCCGAAAGATCCAACTTAGATGAATACGCATATAAGAAACTATGTTCAGCGTTGATTTCGCGAATATCCTCAGATAGGAATCCGTGATCCAGCATTTCACGCACCTTCTTGTCGCCCTTGGAATACGTTTGCGAATCGACATCGAACCATTTGTAAATATCTGGAGGCTTGAACAACAGTCGATTACGAAGACACTCATAATACGTCATCGCGGCAAGAATGGCTCGCAATATCGTACCACGATATATTGTGCCCTCTACACGAATATGCTTGAATTGTTCACACACATTGAGGAGGATACTCTTCGGGATAGCACCTTGACTACCAATTTTATGATTGAACGCAAATAGAATATTGCGAGCATGGATCTCGGGCGATGCCTCATAACTGGACTGAGATCGCAAAATGGTCTGATATCGATGGGCATTCAGTCCAATGCAGCGCAACCCATTCGACATCGTATTGTAGTTCATGCTTGAGATTATCGTATTCATATCAACAGCCTCAACCGACTCATTGAGCAATCCACATTTCGTGCAAACATACTGATTATCACTCTTCAGAGTCATTAAAATATTGCATTGCGCGCAACGGTCATAATTGATGGCAAGATCCTCAGCAATAGAATCGGCGGCTTCATTATTGAGAGAACGAAGACATTCCTCGAAGTTCTCGATAAGGTTAAACTGGTCCATCGCATTCCCCAAAATCGTTGTGATTGATGGAGTTTGCCAATCCTCTCGCGCGCTAATGTTATATTATGTATGAATTGTATCAATTTTGAACATGATGAGATTGTCTTTTGAATAGTGGCTAAAATAGCACGATTTCATATCTAATATAGAGTTGCTGATTTTAGCCCCTTAACGTTCATTTGCTACGATGGCTCAATCAATTTTGAAATTTACCAGAACCACTATTGATGATTTCGCTATTATCAAGAATGGCGTGGATGATCGCATTGAGATCATCCAACATGTGGATACTGGGTTTTACAACATCACGAAGATGCTGAAACTTGTGAGTGGGCTCAAGCGAGAAGAGCAAAATGATGATACTACCAGAATTCCGGTAGGTTCAGAGAAAGGCAACCTAGGGGAATTCCCCTAGGTTCGGAAAAGATGAAATTTGTTGGAGATTGGTTTAAAAACCAAGATACGACTGAACTCATTGGATTTGCGAAGAGATATACGGGACTTGATACAGTTCGTTATGAACTGGCCGCTGGAACACCTAAATGATTCGCTGGGACGTATGTCCATCGTAAGCTGTATGATCATTTCATGATTTGGCTCGATAAGGAATATGCATTCAAGGTCTCTGAGATTCTCGATCGTATTCATACTGAAGCCAATGCGGCGACGCAGAAGAGTCCATTGGCGAACGAAGAATGATTTGCCTACATATTGATTGGCTTGTATATTGCAGTGCGTGTTTTGCATTTTTTATGGGATGGTAGCCAATTGGTATATCCTAATATAGGAAGGCAACCAATTTGCTCAATGACGGACAAAATAGAAGATCCATCCATTGAGGATATTACGATATTCTCGTCTAATACGCAATGGATCATGCATCGCTCTAAGGCAACCATCATTGCAATCATAATCTGGTCAATCATTACGCTGATATCGTGGCTCTGGATTAGCGAATTCATAACACGATCACGTGGATATAGTCATAAGAAGATCACCATTTTGATAATACTGGATGTAGCATTTGCTGCATTCTATGCTATGTTTATCCATAAGCATGTGTTCAGATCTGAAAACAAATTCACAGGAGTGGAAGCTGTATCCAGACAAAGGACGGCACAAGAATATATAGAAGCGACGGAGGAAGAGACGGATGATGATCTGATTGCGCAACTACGAAGAGAAATAGCCAGATTGCAAAAACTAAATGAGGAGCTTCATATCAGCGAAGATATGCTCAAGGAGGAAATCAAAAAAATCAAGGACCGGTGCGTGGCTGACAAATCGTATCATCCATCTGATTTTCAAGCATATAAGCCAACTGAGTATAAGTATGTTTAGATATAAAAATGAATATGCATCACTTGCATCGGCGCTTCTTCATTAATGCATCCATATATGGCAACATTGATATGGTATACACCTCAGCTAATTCACGATTACGCTCCAATTCTGCCATCATGAGTTTTATATCCTCCGAATGCTTACGATCCAATTCAGCAATATCGAGTTCACGCTCCTCTTTTGATATCGCAAACATGACTGCATGGTTTTGATTCAATTCCGCCTTCTCGAGTTTGTGTTTCTCCTTTGATTGTAGAATATTTGATTTAGCTAAATCGCGCCATTCTTGTAATGGGAGAAGTATGGTTTCCGCATTTCTGCGATCAGGTCCTTCTTCCATTAGTTGTGGATCAGCTCTCGTACGAAGTATCTCCAAATATACATCATATGCGAGAATCGAGTTTGGGAAATCCATGCTTGCTATATATTACCTACAATTCGTGCAATTTTACGATATCGGCATAAGTAGCATTTTTACTATTCTATGTTGGGATAAAAAATGAATATGCATCACTTGCTCGAATCTTCGAGTTGCATCACTTGCGCTTCGCCATCAGTTGCACCATTTGAGCACGAACATCAGCAATCTCGCGCTGATGGTTAGCTGCAGCCTTCGCTAAATCGCGTTGGTGATTGGCATCCGCAATTTGGAATTTCGCTTCTGCTTTAGTTGATTCATGCTGGTGCTTTTCCTCGGCTACTTCACGTTGATGTTTCTCCTCAGCTGTTTGTCGTTTCTGCTCTGATAGTGCAAGAGCTGCTTCCGCTGCTTCGCGTAGGCGTCTCTCTTCAGCACGAGCATTGGCTGTAATGAGAGCTATTTCGTTTGGAGTATTATGATAACGAATGATCAGAGAATGATACTTGGCATTCGTGTCGTCCATCTCATTATCCTTTAGGATTACCAACTCATCATGGCGATGATTGTTATCATCCACGAATTCGAAACGGCGATGGCTATCATCAAAGAAGCTCTTCAGACTGCTCTCCGCTTCGACATCTTTGCCTTCATCAGTGATTACGAACCATGTCGGCTGGATTGTGTTTGAAAAGCGTCCATAGCCTTTTGAACTACAATGCTGTTTGAAGCGAGCCAATACATCTTTCGATCTTCCGAATTTATACACATAGGCATTATCGAAATCATCTGCATACTCATCTTGGGAGATCTTCATCGACTTGCGTAGATCAGCAACCCTACCAATGCGAATCAAATATACTCCACACATCTGATTTAGACACAGCTTATAGAGTGACAATTCAGATGCCAGTGCTTGGCGCTCGGTCATAGAACCTAATGCATGTGTGTAAATGATCTTGGCACTCCATAATGCGAGTCTATCACGATAATCACTCCAACTACGTGATGCATACATGACCTTGAGAAATCCAATCCATGTGAGAAAGGTATTCTTGCGTGCCATTGATAATGATTTCACGGAATCATCAGTTTCAAGCTTGACACTAATGGTGTCAAGCTTGTTTTTGGCTCGTTTCAGAATCATATAATGTTTGCCTTCGACATAATCATCCTTATCCAATATAACACGTACCAGATTGCGCATATCGAACATTGTCGCCACATCATTCGCTCGCAAGAGAATACCAGTTGGTGATCTCTCTCCTCTGAACTCCACATCAAATACGGTGCTACCATCACGAAACTTCTCGCGCTCTTCCAACTGAATAATCGGACACGGCTCTCCATTTAGATAGAGAACGTTCTCATCTGGCTGTACCGTGGTTTCAGTTTCGTTCATATACTTCAGCAACTCATCTACATCGATCGTCAATCCGCATTTGGTGAGCACAATGGCGCGCAATGTCTCATTCGTGAGCAGATCATTCAACTTGATTTGAACCTTGTGCGTACTGTAATTGTAATTGCGAATCGTCAAGTTGGCATCCGGCTTGTCTGTTTTCCTCGAAACGATCTGATACTGAAGATCAAACCTTTCAATCATGTCGGGGATCTTCATATTCGAGTATTGCTTTGAGTTGCTTCTCTTGAGGATATCGCGAAGAAAGCGTCCACCGTCGGCACGAGGATTCTTAGCATGATTGGTGAGCCCAAGAGCAGATCTGATGCTATCAATGATCGAATCCATGCTTGCTATATATTACCTACAATTCGTGCAATTTTACAATATCGGCATAAGTAGCATTTTTACTATTCTATGTTGAGATTCATCGGTTGGAGCTTTGGTGTTCTGTGCAATAGATTGCTGAATTTGCTTGGAAGATGCATATTGGGAAGATGCATTTTTGGAATGCGCATATGGACGGGAGAATGATCCATTATCCAAGCACCTACCGTTGTCGGTATAATGATGGATGCCAGTCCTACGAAGATGAGCGAACTAATCGCAAGTGCCTCTGAATGCGTGGTTGATTTGGAATATAGAACTACCAACACAATAGCAATAATTAGTAAACCGATAGAGACGCCAGTCAGTATAATTCGAGCCGACATTATACGAATCGCTTATATTAAACATGAACATAATAGAAGACTCTATCTAATAATATACCCGATCATGATTCAAGGAATAACATATGTGGATGGGCGATGCTTCGTACTTCAAAGTATAGATAAACAAGATCAACGAATATCGAGCAACAAGCGCGGATACGTTTTACTAATAAAAGCCAATTGGTGTGGGCATTGTATTAGCTACTTTCCCAAGTTTGAAGACTTCGCCAAGGAACTATCAGATTACCAATTCCTCGTGTTAGAGAGTACAGACAATCCAGATGTATTGAAACACTGGAGCCAATTGGTGTCGCCAGCATTTGTGGCAAATAGCTTTCCCACTGTAGTCAAATATGATAGCGAAGGAGAACCTATCTCCATCATAAAAAATAGATTCAAGCTCAAAGACGAGCTTGATTGAATGGAGCTTTCAACATCTCGATTGTTTCAAATTGGATTGAATCCAATATCTTAGTTTGTTCAGCAGTGAATAGATTATCCATGTCCGTGGGTATCATTTCAATGATTACTCTCATCTCGCATGCATTTAGACTTTTCTTATGCCTACGAAGACTACGTCGCGATGATAGTTGAACACCACACTGATCGCATCTTACCTTTTTTTCTGGCAGGACTGGTTTTGGTGGTGGCAGTAGGAATAGTTTGAGATTGTTGCGTGCGCATGCATTCACATTTTCCTGATGTCTTTGAAGACTGTGCAGAGAAGATAGTTCGGCATTGCAATACTGACATTTGAACTTTTCAGTTATTCCAACTCGCCTCGAAATTGGAGAGATACGTATCTTCATGGACTTACGCAAATCAGCCATCTTACCAATACATGTCTCAGCTTTGTGTCGGATGAGACTATGCTTATTTGCTAATTCCTTGTTGCAATCTTCGCATTTGAACCTTTTTTGTGTTGGTACTGGAAGTAGAGTTTGTGTTTCTGGTATTGAGGCTATCTCTCCCTCGCATGCATTGGCTTGGTGTCGAATCATACTATGCTTTGATGACAATCCCTTATCGCAGAATTTACATACGAACAACTCATGGTGTCGCTTGTTCATCAAATGCGTGATCATTTGTTGATTGTCCTCGAAATCAGCGAAGCATATTGGGCATTTTGTCTCCTTGTTGGATAAGTCATGCATCTTCAAATGGATAATCCAATAATTCCATAGTTGTGTCTTGAAATCATGAAACTGGCAGTAATACATCGATGTTGCCGCGTATGGGTTCATTTTGTGATGATTCTATAATTATATGCATTCTCTGCTATTTTACTTACCATTGGTGAGAGTGCTATATATGGCATAATCGAGCTTATCCTTAGCGAGAGGATCATAAGTGGAAAGAATCGTGATGGCATCATTCTTCAGTCCTCGGAATTTCTTGGCTACGGGATCGTAATTGCGCACGCAGTCCAAGTATTTTGGGTTATTCAGCACATCGATAAATGGTCTATTATCAACAAGGATGGTAGATGTTATTATGCCATAGAGAGCAATATCACTCAACTTGGTAATGTCCAATGAGAAATCTGGGACATCAACGAGTTTGGATGCTACCACCGCTTCGGCGACATATCGTGAATTAGGAACATTGAACATGTAGTTATTCCATCCGTTCATCATGTCGGCAAAAGAGGGGAATACAAGCATCGCGCATTTCGTATTATTTACATTTAACAAGATCCCCCAAGTGCACATCATTATAATTAATAATGCGATACCTATCGCCAAGATCCATGTGTATCGATTCATTGAGCCACCCCGTGGAGATTTGGTTAACATAGTTGCCTTGATCTATATTAGATGAGAGAGCAAATTGGCTACGCCATATAACCATTTGTTAGTAAGGAGTACAGTTTCGCGTTGTCTCCACCCGTGAGGATATTCTTGAATAAAGCAGTGATATCGGCATCATGGTTTGGATTCATTTTGTTGAGATAGTCATCTATGGAAGTAGATAAGTCTCTGGTGCCACCAATGCCGATCAGATCGCGAGTAATGGTATCCAATGTAGAATCCGTGAATGTATTGGTCTTCGCATCGAATTCACTGATGCACTGGTAATATTTAGCATTGTTGAAAATAGGGATATACACCACGAGAACACTGAATTGAGACTCATGACAAGATACCAATCTGTAGAGAGCAATATCGCTCAGTTTGGATGCATCCGGTGGCAAATCTGGATGCCCCAATACAAATAGCTTTATGAAATCATCCGTTGGTTCGTTAGAATACGCATACATCGATCGATATGCATATATCCGTTCTGCGATTATGCGACCTTCTGGTGATTTGAATTTGTCATTATTGAGTATCAGTTTATCAATGGATGCATGCTTGCCAGCGCAATTATGCTTCATCTGAACGATCATCAATCCGCCGAAGACTGCGACCAATCCATAGATTATACAGGGTATTAGTATTTTTACAGCCAGCTCCTTCATTAGAAATACTTTATATCCAAGCTATATTAGGGATCCATAAAAAGCACCCATCATCACTGATTATTTGGTTTTATTAGATTAGCCATTGGATAGCCGTTGGGACGAAGTTGCTGTCCCTGAAGTTGCTTGATGCGCTTTTTGTATCGTTTCAGGCGTTGGTTGTGTTTGTAGATGGCGTTCTCCATGCGGTCCATTCGATCTGAGTTTTCATCACGCCAACATAGCGTGCAAATGCATCGAAACAGATGCCACATATTTAGGATTGGCTTCTATTATATTTGGTGAGTGTATATTCGTTAAGGACAGAACTTGGACATGATGCGCGCGAATTCTTGCGATCACGGGTTTGTGGGTTTTTTATGATTTCGATGCTCTTGTTGATATCGATGTAGTCTTGCTTGATCTTAGCTATGGCAACTGACTGAGCCAATTTTAGTTCCTTTACTTGATTTTTGATATCGGTAAGACTGATCTTTAGCTCCGTATACTCCTCGGTGAATTGCTCTTCGAGCTCAACACGTTCTTTTTCTAAACTGTCCAATCGTGATTTAAGTAGTTGGATATGCGAATCCCGTGCCTTATCGCGTTCGTCGTAACTGTTGGTATTGCCCATACTATATATAGATTGTCAAACATCGTAATATGTATAATTCAATCTATGGCAATAGATAGTGAGCGCGGTAATAGTCAATATTATTAAGATTGGCAGTATGCCACTCATTTGATACAAATCGAATAGCTAGAGTTATTGAATAGAGGCTTTGGCTTTGTGGTGGTGTCTTTGTAGGTTTGTTCTTATTGCTATGCAAAATAGAGAGAATGCTGTTCTCCATGATGGTTAGTATTGGATTAGTATTGGATTAGTATTGGATTAGTATTGGATTAGTATTGTATATTACTCTATAATGCGTTCAATAAAAAAATGAAAGCCCCATTAAATTAGCTCTATCTCGTCGCTGTATCCGTCAAATTCAATGTCCCTACGAAGCTTAAGATATAACTCACGCCAATCTACTTTGCCTTTGAACTCGGTGATGAACTCCTCTGACAAATCTTGATGCTTACTGATATTCTTCCAATTGACTTTGTCCTTGAACTCTCGGATGAATCCCTCACTTAAGATTTGTGTTTGGCTGATTCCATACCAAATAACCTTATGCTTGAACTCTCGGATGAATCCCTCACTTAAGATCTGCGTTTGGCAAATCCCATACCAATCGACTTTGTCCTTGAACTCACGAATGAAGTCCTCACTTAAGATTTGCGTTTGACTGATCCAACACCAATCGACCATATTTTCGAACTCACGGATGAAGTCCTCGCTTAAGATCTGCGTTTGACTAATCTCAAACCAATCGACCATAGTTGGATGCGCACGAACCCAATCTTCAATATTAATGAAATCCATAGTGTCTATATTATCATTGAGTGTATCAATTTCGATTGCACAAAAAATGCAAATATGCAAGCAAATCAATCACAAGCAATCAAATCAAATGAGTAAGCTACTCCGTATCCGCAAGAGGACTCTTCTGAGTCGCCGCATTCGTATCGATCACGATCTTCAACACCTCGTCGAATGAAATGTATGGATTAGTGCGATACTTGAACCAAGTCGAATTGAAAACCACATCAATGTCCTTGACTAGCACAGTTTTGGTCTTGCGCTTCTCATCAACAAATGAACGTTTATTGCCAGGGTGATTACGATTATAGAGTCTAATCTCATACTTCAGAGGTTCATTGAATCTGAAATCTGCCTCTGCATTGCGCTTGTTGATTTTATTTTGCGCTGCTTGCGAAACTTGACAAATGCATCCTTGCAGTTCTGACGAAGATCAAACCCATTCGCATTGTAGCATGCTGGAATGGCAATCTCATGTCCCTGCTCTGTCGTTAGTTTAGAGACTTTCGTCTCGACATAGGATTTTGCGCCTGTAGTGAAATCAACCTTGCGCCACCCACCTACCAAATCTGATACTGTTGCAGTAAAGCGATGATGCTTCGACTCCGATTTGGGGTTGCGTGTACTAACCTTGCTCTTCTCAATGAGATGATTCTTGGCAATTTTAACATCCTCCTTAGTTTCCGTGAGATCATCCTGAACATCATCAAGAGTTTCTTTGGTATTCTTGGCATAACCAAGTAGCTCAGCAATCTGTTCAGATTGATCCGCAATCTGTTCAGAGAGATGATCAATCTTCTTACTTTGAGCATCAATCTTGTTATCCTTCTCAGCAATGATACGAGCATTGGCTTCAGTATGCATACGATCAAGTATCTCAGATACTTTGAATGCATATTCCTTATCAAGCCAAATCATGAAATGATCATACAGCTTGCGATGGACATACGTCCCAGCGAATCGTTTAGGTGTTCCTGCGGCAAGTTCATAACGAACTGTCGTAAGTCCTGTATATCTCTTCGCAAATCCAATGAGCTCAGTCGTATCTTGGTTTTTAAACCAATCTCCAACAAATTTCATCTTTCCGAACCTAGGGGAATTCCCCTAGGTTGCCTTTCTCTGAACCTACCGGAATTCTGGTAGCATCATCGTTTTGCTCTTCTCGCTTGAGTCCACTAACGAGTTTCAACATCTTCGTGATATTGTAGAATCCAGTATCCACATGTTGAATGATCTCAATGCGATCATCCACACCATTCTTGATAATAGCAAAATCATTAATGGTGGTTCTGGTGAATTTCAGAATCGACTGAGCCATTGTAGCAAATGAGTGTTTAAGAGGATGTTTAGGGTTTAAATCCGCAATATCTATATTAGATATGAATTCGTTCAATTTTACTCTCAGCACAAAAAAGACCCCACATCAACATTTACATGAATGACATGACCAAGAATACCATATCAGGTGGGAGCGCCAACCCAAGAGCATTTGCGGTATGCAAACGCTTCAATCGTTGTTTGATATCGTGATTGCATGTGATACGATATTTGAATTCACGGATAAATGGTATCGACAATCTATGTGATTTGCTGATAACAACCCAATCTACATTATCAGAAAACATACGAATCATATTCTCGCTCAGTGTTCGGTTCCAACTGATTTCGAACCAGTTGATACGATCCATGCATTTGATGATAAACTCGATAGACAAGGCATGCATGAAGCTTATCATTTTCCAATTTACATTATCGACGAACTCGTAAATGAAATCATCTGATAAGCTTTGATATCGGCTAATGCGGCTCCAATTGATTTTTGTAATGAACTTGCGGATAGTAGCTTCCGTGAGAACCTGATATTGACTAAGATCATGCCAGTTTAGTGTAGATTCAAAATCGTTAATAAACGCATCTGATAATGTTTGGTGAGTGCTGATGATATCGAAATCTACTTTATGAGCAAATTCGCGAATGAAGCCTTCTGATAAAATTTGGTATTTGCTGATATGCGGCCAATACACTCTATCTTTGAACTCACGAATGAAACCCTCCGATAGATTTTGGTGTTTGCTGATATTAGGCCAATGGACTTTATCCTTGAACTCTCGAATGAAATCCTCAGTTAGAATTTGATTCCAGCTTGCCATATACAACATGGTTTCATATATTAATAACGAATTCATGCAATTTTAGAATCCGAGCATATTTGCTTCCACATGCGGCGAGATGATTGCGTAATCAACACCCAGCTTCGTGCAGTATTCCTCTTTTATAGTGTTTATGTATGCGGCTTTTATGTTTTCAGTGATTTGATCATCCTCGCCAAGGTTATATGAATCGCGTTGCTCTTGGGTTAGATTATTTAGATATTGCTCTCTTGTCTTGTGTGCCAATCGTTCCAGCTCATCTTTGATATAGTAAATATTGCGGGCATGGTCGAAATCATCCAGATCTCCTATTATAGATACTACTCGCGATATCTTGCCAGTGGTGCATACCATGAATCCATTTTCATAACAATCATGTAGCTGCAAGAATAGATTGTGCAACAAATCATCGCGATTCTCATGATTTAGAATATGCTGATATGTCAGATTCAGAGATTCTTCCTCAGAACAGCCGAACTGTTCGTCATGATCATTGAAGTTATCAATAGCAGTGATTATAAGGGCTTTCTGTTCGATGCTTAAATCGTCATCCTTGTATAAGGCATCTTTTAAGTTTTCCTTGCTTGGTTGGGAGTTGGTGTGTAGCTCTTTCAGTTTATCGATGTTGCGTTGCGTGATCTTGTTCATGTAGTGATCATGCACGTTTTGTTTATCATCCAGAAATATTGGATCATCTCTGATTATGGGCTCTTCTCTGATTATGGGGGCTTCGTTAACGGTTTCTACAATTGCATCAAAGTTGATATCATATAATTGCATTCCAGCATCATCATTTTCTGGGATACCATCTAAGGATGCCTCAATATATTTGGCAGTGGCGATTTCACGGACTTGCTTGTCGGCGCTTATTGCTGCCAGTTCGTAGTATTTGAGAGCATTGGAATTATCGGATTCGAGGCGGGGATACGCGCCCTTACGCCACATATCGCCCAATGAAACGAGAATTAAGGGATCTTGTGTTTCTGCAAATTTGGTGGCCAGTTTGTCCATTTCATTGATTTCTGGTTGTTTTGTAGTTATTCGATGTCGTTGGATTTCCTGATTGTGAAGTATCTTTGGAATTGTGTTTTGAATAGTTGATTTGACTCTTTTTTGCTTGGTAGCATTCCAGATTAGCAACCAAACTACGAAACAAACAACGCCAATTATTAAAAGATGGATTTTAGGCTTCATGGCTATATACGATATCATAGAAAAGATCCAATATTCGCCGTGATTCATAAAAAATGCAAGCAAGCAAATATATACATACAAGCAAACCACATGTAAGCAAACCACAAGCTACTCCGCATCCGCCAAAGGACTCTTCTGAGTCGCCGCATTGGTATCGATCACGACTTGCAACACATCATCGAATGAGACGTATGGATTGGTGCGATACTTGAACCAGCGCACCGTATAGTCAATTGGGATATCCTTGGGCTTTATAGTTTTGGTCTTGCGCTTCTCATTCACGAACGAACGCTTATTGCCAGCGTGATTACGATTATGAGCTCTGATCTCAGCTTTTAGAGGCTCATTGAATTTGAAATCAGCTTCTGCATTGCGCTTGTTGATCTCCATAAGGCGCTGCTTGAGAAACTTGTTGAACTCAGTGAGGCAATTCTGACGAAGATCGAAACCATTAGCAGTGTAAAACTCTGGAATGACGATCTTGTGTCCCTGTTCAACTACGTTCTTGGCAATAGTCTTCGCGACATAAGCTTTTGTTCCGGTAGTGAGCACAGCCTTGCGCCATCCATCCTTCAAATTGACTACAGTGACCACGAAGCGATGATGCTTATTTTCCGATTTGGGATTGCGGGTGCTGACCTTGCTCTTTTCGATGAGATGCTTCTTGGCGATCTTGACATCCTCTTTGGTCTCTGTGAGATCATCTTGAACATCGTCAAGCGTATTCTTAGTCTCTGCAAGCTCATCTTGAACCTCATCTAAAGTATCTCTTGTATCCTTGGCATAGCCAAGTAGCTCAGCGATTTGTGCGCTTTGAGCATCAATCTTCTGATTTTGAACATTATTCTGCTTTATGAGTTCATCAATCTTAGCATCTTTCGTTGAGAGTACCTTCTTTAAGTATCCTGACTGATAATCATTATACAACTTAATGATCTTCTCAAGCAACAGATAGTAATCAACATAGACCACAGGATCAACGGGCTGATTAGCACGACGCTGAGCGCGCATAAGGCACTTCTTGAATGCGTCTGGAGTTAGATTGTAGTGCTTATGAATCTGAGCACCACTTTTGCCACGCTCGCAGATATCCGCGCGCGTGTAATCTTCCTCATTTACGAGCCTGAGATCGTTCAGTTTATCCTTGACTTTCGATGACTCAGTCGATGTCATGATTCCATAATCACGCAACTTACTGTGATGCACATAGAACTCCCCATTGTGTTCTACCAATTCCAAGAAGTAGTTCATGAATGAGATATCGATCTCAGGATAAAACTGATCATGAACGTTTCCAAAGAACTCCTTCAGATCGATTTTGACGAGACTATCCGCGATACTGAGGGCGTACTTTTTGGCAAATTGGTAATTTCCAGCCATGATGGCAAATGCGGTGTTTTGAGAGACTTGGAGCTTTTAGCAGTGTTCTCTATATTAGATATGAAATCGTGCTATTTTACTCTCAGCACAAAAACAGCGCGCATAAGGCACTTCTTGAATGCGTCTGGGGTTAGATTGTAGTGCTTATGAAATTGATGTACCACCACTTTTGCCACGCTCGGAGACGTCCGCGACCGTGTAATCTTCCTCATTCACAAGTCCAAGATCATTCAGCTTATCACGAATATGACTCGATTGGTTAGCACGACGTTGAGCGCGCATAAGACACTTCTTGAAAGCATCTGGGGTTAGATGATAGTGCTTATGAATCTGAGCACCACTTTTGCCACGCTCGGAGACGTCCGCGACCGTGTAATCTTCCTCATTCACGATCACATTTTTCTGAGATAGCGGGAATTCTCGCTACATTAGGTTTCATTGTTTTATGTTGATCATCTTCATACTTGAGATGATATACCAATGATGACATCTTCATGATATTGTAGAATTAGCAACTCTATATTATATACGATATCATAGAAAAGATCCGATATTGTCGGCTAACTCCTCTGGGAATTTCAAACTGAGTATGCGGATTTTTGTAGATCGCTCAATGCAGTATTTAATATTATCGCATATGAAGATGCTATCTTTGAATTCATGAATGAAATCGTTTGACAACAATTGATACATACTAACAATACGCCAGTTGAGATTATTGATGAACTCTCGAATGAATCCTTCCGATAATGTCTGACACATGCCGACCCATCCCCAATCCACTTTATCTTTAAATTCACGAATGAACACCTCTGACAATTTCTGATATGTGCATATATTCGCCCAATGTACCTTGTATTTATTATCACGGATGAATTGCTCGGATAGTGTTTGTGCCATGCAGATGAAATACCAATCCACCTTATCCGCGAATTCATGAATAAACTCCTCGGTCAGTATTTGTGAGCTACTGATGGCGCACCAATCTATCTTATTTTTGAACTCTCGCATGAAATCCTCGGATAGACACGTTTCCAAACTGATCTTATACCAATTCACATAATCTGGATGTTCTCGTGCGAGATCCATTATAATATATTGGAAATGAAAAATAATTTTGAACTCGACCCAAGATTTGAAAATGAACCCACTCAAAAATAGTCAAATGAGTCGTTTTTTAAGCAAAAATAGGGATTTGACCCTATTTTACTTTTGAATCCGAAAAAGCCCCGTCATTGCCAGTCAGTGTAGCGAGAAAGAAATAGAAGCATGATTAGCTTCCGAGTCATCGATCTCTTCCTGAGTTGTTTGCATTGCGTTCTAGGCTCTTTGGGCTCTCTGTTTTATGAAAGGCTTTCACTAGGGTTTTCCACAATGTAGTCTACATATCCTGCTTTTGTAGCAACTCATTCCGAATCTCTTCTCCATCTGTATTCTGGACTTTTATGTATAGATGAGTGGTCAGGGCTCATCTATATATAGATACCAATGCTTAAGATAGACCAACAATAAAGAAACTACATGAAGGCGCCAATGAGCTCTGCCATTTCATGCGGCAATCCTTTGTTAAGCGTTTTGATTGCATTGCTGTTATAGATACATTGCTTGAGATTGTTGCAAACGAATAAACGCTCTTTGAACTCATTAATGAAATCATTGGATGGCGATTGGAAATAGCTGATCATCTTCCAATCTACCTTATCTTCGAACTCGCGAATGAAATCGTCAGTCAATGACTGATAACGACTAACGTATACCCAATTGACTTTATCTTTGAACTCATGGATGAACGACTCAGAAAGTATTTGAAACATGCATATATTGCTCCAATTGACTTTATCCGCGAACTCTCGAATGAACGATTCCATAAGATTGTATTTATTGCTGATATACGACCAGCACAGACGATCCTTGAAATCACGAATGAACTCAATCGACAATGATTGAAACCAGCTTATGGTAACCAAATCTAAGTAATCAATGAAGTCTCGCATGAATGTTTCAGATAAGTGTTCATGCATGCTGATACGTTTCCAATCAACTTGATCAGGATTCATTCGCGCAGAAGTCTCAGAAAACATGATAACCCAATTGATAATCGATGATCTATACTATACACGTTTTGGTGCAATTTTACATGATTTGATACCCTTTACGAAGGGTAGAATAGACACCAGCCTAACGTCTGATCGCCAGCTCATTACAAAAAAAGCAATGCATCATCACTTAAGGCAATCAATGGCTCATGAACTTACGAATGAGATCTTCCGACAACATGGTGCAATTGCTGAGATACTTCCAGTCGATGAATTCATCAAACGCATCAATGAACTCAGGCGACAATGTTTGATATACGCAGATGAAATCCCAATCTACGCTATCTTTGAAATCGCGAATGAACTTCTCTGATAACTTCTGATATCGACTAACCACCGACCAATCGAGCCTATCCGCGAATTCGCGCATGAAGCTTTCTGAGAGTATCTCATATTGGCAAATCATGACCCAATTGATATCATTAGCACATGCGCGCATAAATCCCTCAGATAGTGATTGACATTGGCTGATCATATCCCAATCAACTTTGGTTTTATGATGCCACATGAAATTCTCCGTTAGCTCTTGATATTGGCAAACCATTGGCCAACTGATATAGGATTGAACCTTCTCAATGAAGGGTTCAGACAATATTTGAAACATACAGATATTAGCCCAATTGACGCGATCCCTAAACCGATAAATGAACTCCTCAGATAGTGATTGATGGATGCTGATCATATCCCATTTGACATAATCCGAGAATTCGCTAATGAAAGACTCAGAAAGCTCACGACAGCTAATTGTCGACCAATCAAGACTATTGGCACTCATGATTTACTGATGCTTCTATATTATGTATGAAAGCGTTCAATTTTGGTAATTGATAAAAAAGACATATGAACCATAAGAAGAACTCATTTGGTCGCCATTGCAAGACGCAATTGAAGGATCTCGATATCCTTAGCCATTAACGCAATAGTAGAATCCTTCTTCATCATTTCTATTTCATGATTGTGCGCCAAATCACTTATTTGCTTATCGAAGATGGAAAGCTGGTGGCGCATGTTGCCACAGTATTTCGCTGATATAGTGCTCAATATAGTTTGGATATTGAGATAGCCCTCATCACATAAACGAAGCAATTCATCATCATTTTCACGATTATGTTTATAGCGAGACACAGAGTTTCTGAACTCCGATTCTGCCTTCGATAAACTGATTTTAGGAATGAATCTGAATTGCTTCATATTGATATTGTCTCCATAGCGCTTCATGTGCTCTTTGAATCTGCGATTGATGTCTTTCGTGAATCCATATTTATAGATATGCATACTATTATCGACAATTCCGATATCAATCAAATAAAGGCAAGAAATCATATCTCCACTCTTCTTCATTATCGCGCTGAGATGTTCGGCATCAACATTGAGTACCTTATGAAGTGTTTTTACTTTCTGCTCTTGTGTACCCCATAATGCCGAGAATACTACTTGATCGATCCATGATTTGAACTCCTTGCCGATGCCACTTCGCGAGCCATCAATAACATGCATCAATCCTGTATATGTTAGGTAGATCTCTCTACTTGGTTGATTGGGGAGATTGTCGCCAATCTCTTGAATAGAGAACCATTCATAATGATTATGAATCTGATATCTCGTGTCAGGTCTCTGAATTGTATGATCAAGACGATTCATCTTAAATACTAACTCAACATCCTTGACACGAAAGAAGATCCCATCTTTGGTACGATCTCCACGCATCAATACATCATATTGATTACCTTCATTATCCTTGAAGAACACCAAATCATCATCAGTGATAATCGGAGGTGCAGGTGGATCAACAATATTTGCATTTGTGAATAACTCTGTGATATCATCCTTATTCACGAACACGCTTCCATACTTAAAGGATCGCGTTTCAGTCTGTATCAGTGTGCCATTGGAGATCCTACCATTAATGACATTGTTGAGTTGCTTGCGCGTGATCAATTTCGGAATAGACAACTTGATATGCGCATTTGGCTTCCATGATATATACAATGAGCATACTTTGACTGGAATCGTAAGCAAACGATATGGAAGCGCCTTTGATTCCTTGAGAAAGCTACGACATTCCCATTTGTAGCGACGTTTCTTGGCGAATGTTTTGTTGTGCCCATAATAGTAGATACCACGTTGATTGAGTTTAACTCTCTGGGTAGCCATCAGATTGTGAATACAAATACGTTCAGCCAATGCAACATTCCAAGTCTCGATATCCTCATTTAGCATAGCATTGTTTTCATTGATTTCACATCTGAGAGCATCACAGCGAATATTGATCGGGGTGTTGATCTTGGCGAGAACATCATCAATGAAACGTTGCATGGCGCACTGGATATTGCGGCGATAGTCGATACCATTGGCTTGATAGAACTTATCTGAATGCACTTTGTAGTTGTCAGCGATGAGATTTGCCTTGGCGAGATCAATGTATTCACTCTGCCCAGATGAGAACTTGAAGGTACGCTGCTGTCCTACTTTCTTGACCATCACGAGTGCATGATGAACCAATTCCTTATTCTGAGGATTCTTGGTAGATGCAAAGCTCTTCTTCTTAAGATGATCACCAACGACACGCAATTCGCGTTTTGTATGATCTAGTTTGGCATTAGCCTCAGTTAGATTTTCATTAATGGAGGATAGCTCTTCCTTGAGATCATCATTGTCATCTGATGCTTTTTGTCCAAAGGCAAGTAGCTCTGCAATCTGCTCTGACTGAGCATCCATCTTGGCACTTTGAGCATCCATCTTGGTGATGAGGTTATCGATCTTGTCATCCTTCATGGCAATAACTTTGTTTGCATATCCCACTTGATATGTGTTATACAACTTGAATATCTTCTCCAACAACAAATAGTAATCGACATAGATCACTGGATCTACTGGCTGATTCGCACGACGCTGCGCCCGCATAAGACACTTCTTGAAAGCATCTGGGGTTAGATGATAGTGCTTGGAAATTGATGTACCACCCTGTTTTCTGAGCTCGGAGACGTCTCCGACCATGTAATCTTCCTCTTCTATGAGTCCAAGAGTATTTAGCTTCTTCTTGACATCACCCGATTCAGTTGATGTCATGATTCCATAATCACGTAACTTGCTATGATGCACTTCGAACTCACCATCCTTATCTACAATCTCCAGAAAGTAGTTCATGAACGAAATGTCCATCTCAGGATAGAATTGATCATGAACGTTCGTAAAGAATTTCATAAGCTCAATGTTGGTGAGACTATCAGCAAGATTAAGTGCGTATTGCTTAGCAGCTTGGTAGTTTCCAACCATTGTAGCAAATATGGTGTTTAAGAAGCTTTCAGATCAACGATATCTATATTAGATATGAAATCGTGCTATTTTGACTCTCAACAAAAAAGCTACCCCAACACCAAGTGGCAGATATCAGTCATCATCGATTTCGCATCTCCCATGAAATACTCGCTGCCATATTCCACGATTTGAAGATACTTACTCTTGAATAGAGCTATAATCGCAGTTTCGGTGATGTGGCAATTCTCGCACGCCATATGTAGAATGATCTCGTATCCTTTTGGGTAGCCCTTGAATCTATCAAAATTCGGCTGAGTGGTCTTACCGATTTTGTATATCGGCTGATTTGCAGCAATGGCGGTACGATCGCGGATGAGATATACGAAATGTGGTGTAGCATCTGTCATTGGCTCATCTTGTTGGATTAGTAGAGTGGCTTTTTGTTGCTTTAGGATATTGTTCATGTAGTGAGTATATTCGCTCTTGGTCATGACACTATACGGAATGGGGCACTCATTGAGATTGATCGATCGTGATACCATAACAACAGATTGAGATTTTGGTTTAATTAGTTCGTATATCTTGAATGTCTCATCACCGACAGCAACATATTTCGGTATCTTGACTTTCATACTGCTGAGTATTGCGGCTTTGTTGTTGGTGCTTAATATGTTATTCGATGCTCCAATAAAATACGCCCGAAGACAACAATCCTTGAGATACGTTTTCATATCATGCTTGAAGATGGTCAAATTACCATGAATGCTAAATTCGTCCATGCTTAGTTTGACTGAGACATTCGCACACTGAAGGCACGACATGGTATCTATATATTTACCTTCAATCGTATCAATTTTGAATAACCATAAAAACAAGCCTACAAGAATGCACACACGATATCGGCGCATTGCGGACCAATGCCAAATTCAAGAATCATTCCAATATGACCACGCCGAATACAATTGGCGAGATTGTCGCACATGGTGAGCCTAGAGATAAACTCACGGATGAATGATAACGAAAGCCGTTGTCCATGACTGAGTGCCTTCCAATCGATATAATCCGCGAACTCGATAATGAACCTCCTTGATAATGGTTGCTTGTGGCTGATGCAACTCCAATCTACTTTTAGTCTTATGCTTTCGAATAAAGCCTTCCGAAAGCTGCTGAGTCCAACTTATGTGTTTGAGATTGAACTTGTATATGAACTCGTAAATGAAGGCTTCTGATAATCGTTGACTCTCGGCGATCCAATACCAATCCACCTTGTGAGCGAATTCACGGATGAATGCTTCAGTCAATGTTTGGAAGTGGCTGACATATTCCCAATTTACCTTGTCTTGATGTTGGATGATGAAATCCATAGTTATTGACTGTTTCCAATGGTGTATGTCCATAAGAGCTGGATGTGGGAAACGTTCATTCAACTGGGCGGTGTCTATTGTATTCGGTCTATTGTATATTATGTAGCATATGCTGCTATTTTACGAAGGGTAGAGGAGACACCATAGGTGTCGGTCAGCTTAGCTGACTTGTCGCAGACTCCAGACTAACGTCTGAACGCCAGCTCATTACAAAAAAGGCAAATCCTACAGAAACGAGCCAACCAACAAGGCAACATCCGATGGAATGATTGATTCAAGTGTATCCACACATAGACATTTCCTGATATTCGAGCACATGATTATCTTATTCTTAAACTCATAAATGAATGGCTTCGAAAGTTGCTGCTTGATGCTAATGTAATCCCAGTTTAGTTTATCACTAAATTCGCGAATGAATCCTTCTGAAAGTTGTTGATCACGACTAACATAGTCCCAGTTTAGCTTATCACCAAATTCGCGAATGAATCCTTCCGATAGCTGCTGATTACTGGCAATCCATCGCCAATCTAATATATGCTTAAAATCACGCATGAGAGATTCTGATAATTGCTGATTGGTGCTAACGATACCCCAATTTAGCTTATGGGCAAATTCGTATATGAAGGGTATTGATAAATGCTGATTGCTGCTGATGTAATCCCAGTTTACCATAGATTCAAACTCTCGAATGAAGGATTCTGATAATCGCTGACCTTTGCAAATCCCAACCCAGTTTACCTTATCTCTATTCTCGCGAATGAAACCTTCAGAAAGCTGCTGATTGCTGCTAATGTAATCCCAATTGACAGTATCTTCAAACGTATGAATGAATCCTTCTGAAAGCTGCTGTTTGTTGCTAATCCCGTTCCAGTTTAGTTTATACTTGAACTCGCAAATGAAGCCTTCCGAAAGCTGCTGATCATAACTGATATTCTGCCAGTTTACCATATCACGAAACTCACGAATGAAGCCTTCCGAAAGTATCTGATTGCGACTAATCCCGCACCAATTGACATAATCCTTGAACTCATAAATGAATGATTCTGATAGTATTTGGTAGTAGCTGATGTAGTTCCAGTTCAGTTTATCTTTGAACTTGCGAATGAAACCTTCTGAGAGTATCTGTTTGTGGCAAATACCGTTCCACTCTACGACAGATTTGAACTCGTAAATGAAATCCTCTGATAGTTTTTGGTAATAGCTGATGTAATTCCAATTTACTTCATGTCTAAACTCGCGAATGAAGCTTTCAGAGAGTACTTGTTTTTGGCTGATACTGTCCCATTTTACCATATCCTTGAACTCTCGAATGAAATCCTCGTCAAGTGTTTGGTAATAGCTAACATAATCCCAGTTTAGCTTATTCTTGAACTTGCGAATGAAATCAGTCGATAAGTGCCGATCTACAGCACAGCGCCAATCGAAATCAGAGTAATTATGCATATTAAGACTATTCTATATTATACAAGGATTGGTGCAATTTTACAAAGCCCACTCATTATGAATCAGAGATTCGTTTTGGCATCTTTGATGCCTATTACATAAAAAGCAATACGATCAAAATGATGAGCGACATATCGGACATGTATCGTGTCGTTTGCGCCATACATTGATACAGTTTATATGATACGCATGGTTGCATTTGGTGATCATCGCATTCGAGATGAGTTTGTCCAGACAGATTGAACACTCATGATCTACCAATGTTGCGAGGATCTCATCTTGTCTAGAATGAATGTCGATGATACCCAACATTGCGTTTTTACATTTTTTGTAGTAGATGCATGCTGCATTGAGTGGACACTTCATATTCGAATTGGTTGGCTTGCTTAGTATTAGAGCTATATTTAAGTCAATCCAATGATCTTGTAAGGTGGTAATAGAAATGCTTTTGACTTTGCAAATATGCATAAATGTATCCATTGATGATACTATGGAAGCGATTTTAGTGGCATGCATATGGCGCATGCAGATTCTTTGTTGGACTGGCGTTAAGTGTTCGAGCGATTGGATGAAATCTATACAGTTGGTAAATGCGCAGTCGAACTGGGTGGTGATATTAGTTAAGGACGCCATTTCTATATATAATATCAAATCGTGCAATTTTACAAAAAAGAGCAAATCCTTGATTTACAAGTAGTTAGCTTCTATATCTTTGATGCATGCGAAATCGCCGGTATTCATTGACTCATCATAACTGCCACCATAGATATCGCATGATTTGAGATAATCACTCCATACCATATTATGATCATTCTTGTCAGCTTTGTTGGCGAGCGCATGATTCACATCAGAGATATCTTTCTTGTCCGCCTTTTCTCCAAGTACTATATTCGTATTATTGAGCGCATGATTCACATCAGAGAGATCCTTCTTGTTCGCCTTTTCTTCAAGTACCATATTCGTATCATTAAGCGCACGATTCGTATCATTAAGCGCACGATTCGTATCATCAAGATCCTTCTTGTCCGCTTTGGTTTCGAGGTCCTTCTTGTCCGCTTTGGTTTCGAGGTCCTTCTTATCTGCTTTGGTTTCGAGGTCCTTCTTGTCCGCTTTGGTAGCAAGCATTGCTTCGAGTCGTTCTGAATGGATATTGCCCATGAGTCCAACGATATATCCGAATAACAACACTAATAAAGATCTTGCTATGTTATCTTTGGGAATAGGTTCTTTGTTGGCTGCGTCCTTGGCGTTATGATAAAGCACCTTTATCACTTCCCAGAGATCTCCAACGTATATGTTATACGCAAATATCGTGATCATCAACCCAGCAAGTATAGCATATCGAGCGATTCTTGGTTGCTGTGGAATGAACGTATCTGCCATTTTTATGGTCCAATACGATATCAAGCAATACCCGATATGGCGCACGATCAGCTTCCCAAGATTGACAATATACATAACTACCTCCATATCATATATAATACATCAAATGCTGCGATTTTACAAAAAAAACAAAGCTACATCAAATATACTATATTGAGTCTCCTTAAGCACGAATACAGTTCCTAATATTGTCGCAATCTGTGATCTTGTAATAATACTGAAAAAGAGACAATCCAATAATGATCATATCAATTGGATTTGGCGTTGGTCAGGATCTTCGCAATCGTGGTATACTTGAAACGATCGAGATCAGTAAGGTCCTTGCGTCGAATCAGGATATCAGGATGGAAGATGCGCAATAACGACTTATATGCCTTATGAACACTTTCATCCTTTCTGTTTATGTTATTGATAATATCTCGGATCTCTGGACTATCGATGAAACGTCTCACCCCGATTATGGCTTCGCGAAGCTTCTTCTTCTTGAACCATGATGATGTAGCCTTATCAAATTGCTCAGGAGTGGATAAATCAGCAAAGGCTTTCGCGGGTGTGCCAAATCCAAATGATGCCTTCGTTGGTGCTGCCTTAGCCGATCTACCAAATCCGAATGATGCCTTCGTTGGTGGTGCTTTTGCCGACCCACCAAATCCGAAAGATGCCTTCGTTGGTGGTGGTGCCTTCGCTGATGCGGCTTTTGGTGGTGTTGCCTTTGCTGATGCAGCTTTCGTTGCTTTACTCTTCACTGATGATTCTCCTCCATTCGTCCAATGAACATTAGAAACACTAATCGGCTTAGTATCATCGATCGACTCAGCAAATACTTTGATTGGCATGGTGATCTTCTCCACGAAGTAATAGCATACCAAGGCATGTATCGATACCAATCCACCATTCTTCGTGCGCTTGAATACATCATTGATACTTGGCATTGGTGAGGTTTTGCCATCTGCACCAAGCTGTCCAGCATTTTTCCAATTGTAGAATCTTCCATTGTTGGTTGGCTTCAGTTTTCTGATATTGCCATTTGCTGAAAGAATGAAGAAATCACCATTGGGGGCAATCCAATGATTGAGCTCATAGAACAGAGGACCAATGCATTGGACGGCATTAGATGGAAGTGGCATTCTATCCTTTGTAATGCGGATATCCTATATTACTCATAATCTCCGCAATTTTGCTAAATCATTAAATATGGCATATAACATACAATCGCAACGATACTCACAAAAACGAAGTTATTTGCATGCATAGCTATCATTGTATTGGTACTCATTGTAGTACCGCCGATAGCACGTGGAGTAATCGTTGCATGTATCCTATCATCAGTAGTATATGCATTGAGTATGATTCAGTGTCCAACCATTGGCGGAATGGATGGCTGTCGCGCAAGTAGCATCAACAAAGATGACTTCGACTCGAAAACGTGGTGCTCGGGCACGAACATCAGCAAACATCTTCAACTCGATATTCATCCCGACAAGAATCCAAACTGCTTACCACTATCAAAGGAGATAACAGATTTTGCCAGAGAGGAATGTCAAAAACAATCAACTCCAACACCAACATCAAAATCAAATCTTGTAAACCAATTCGTATCGAAGGTGCTCCACATTGGCGAAGATCCCAATTCAACACATGCATTCAATACGCGGAAAGATGCCCTAAACGAAGCATCTCATAAAACTGAAACAATCGGCGATATGGTTTTCATACCAGCGATATCTATGTCGGTGCATAAGGGCGATGAAGGATCAATATATAGAATACTTGACATCCCTGACAGGAAATCGTCTGACTACATTGATCGCACTGACAAAGATGTTGTTCAATCCATGGTGGAGGAAGCGCAAAGAACAGCTACCCGATTAAATGAATCATGGGATAATCGCAAAGCATACGAGCGAGCCGAACGACAGCGAAGAACGGACATGGAAGAAGCAAAACTCAAAGCAATCAAAGACAAAGAAGATGCACCTATCCGTGAATACTATCGCCACATAAATGAAACCATGCCAGCTAATCTATCAGCCACAGAGCGCGAAAACATATTGTGGCATATGCGCTTATATGGAAGATGGCAACGTGATGTATTTGATGTGCTCAACAATATACTAAAAACAAGTCGAGTAGTCAATTACAAATCGTTGAAAGCCTACGATAGCTGGAATAACTATCGGCAGTCGCTCAAGAAATATACAGACGAACCACCCTGGAAGATGCAGGACTGGGACGACAAAAAGCTATTATCGGTAAGTGAGTGGTTTGATAAATGGGACAAGGAGCAGGGATTTGATGGACCAACATATAATAGCGTATTCGAAGGAATTGGGCACAGTGTATACTCATCGATATTTGGAAACTAAGGTTGAGGAGCTACTTGCACTTCGTCTCTGAAATCGTTATTCTTATACAGAACTCTGAGTTGCATGATGGAGCACACCAATGCGGCTGTTGATAGTAGCAACCTGATTTTGCTTTGATAGAACTCATATCTATTCATAGTGGTCATGTCCTTGCCAGTTTTACTCACATACTTCAATTCAGGCATGCCTTCAACGAACCACCATATGACAGTGATCGTGCCAAGTATGAGAACCAGAATCGGAAGGATGACCAGACATTTATCCCAGAAACCTGAAATATACACATACTTGTCGGAATTTATGAATCGACGCGTTTTAGAGATGAAGGAGTCGGATCGTTTTATGTGCGTATCGCTGCGCCCAATGTTACCTAAATTATGGACAACATTCTCGACGCTGTTTCTGTGAACTGGTTCAGAGAGTGATGGAGAAATCGGAGAAACCATGATACGGTTCATATATATGATAGTTAATAAAAAAGCAATCATATACATGAATGGCCTTGCATCGTTTTTATAAAATAGCAGAATGAGTAATAATAATATCAATACCCTCGAAAAGCGGATAGCAAGATGACGGAGACCACGCCACTACAAGCGCAACAAAATGTCATTTCAGATGCTCAGAATAGTGGATGGGAGGCATGTCGTCGCGCGTTAGTGAAGTCCTGTACGAATGAGATTCCACTATGGGTGTGTAAATGGATGAAACTCGAGACAGAGAAGGCTTTGTGGATTGCAACTGCAATTGGTATGATCATCCATGGGGCATTCTTATTCGGTATTTATATATTTGTCGACGTGAGCAGCATTCTGAGTATCATCGGAGTTAAATATAAGGTGGAGACATTTAACCGAGTTGCAATATTTGTTATCATCGTGGGAAAGATTGCATACAACATCTGCAAAGAAATGGGCGTTGCATACAGTGAAATGGTTGAAAAAGCAGAGAGCATCAAGCGTGAACAACAGCGCGAACAACAACACACCCAACGTGAACAAGCACACCATCGTGAGGTTATTGCAGCCATCGCAGCTCTTGATCGGAATGATATTGCATCCGCGAGACGCATGCTATCAAGCCAACAATTTGATTCTGCGGTGAAGACTGTAATTGGTGCTGAGTTGAGTGGATACGACATATCACGCATTTATGACCCATCTCCAAATGGACCAACAGAGTTTGGAGATCAAGGGCTGAACCGCTTATATCCATTTGCATCTCGACTTGAGGGGGTTGAGTCAGAAGAGATTTGTAATCTCGGACAAAGCGTGCTCCAGCAAAATGCTCTAGAGATTGAAGAGTAATTGTTTCATGTGTGTAAGCAAGGTTTGCTTTTTTACTCATGGATACACAGTCGATGTGATTCATTTATGGTAAGACAAAAAAGCAAATCATGCTACTTTTATGTTGATTCTTAAAGTGTGGATATATTGATCGTATCCTTGCCATCATACATGCGCGAACTGGAGCGAATCCACTTGTAGCCACCATAAGATTTACTTGAATTGATGTACTTGGAGATTGTCTTGCGATTCAATGGTTTAGTAGAGCCAGCATAATGTAGCTTGCGAGCAAACTCAGTAGCACTCGCACAAGAATAGGCTTTTCCACTTTTTTGGTCGATAGCAATAATGAAGTTCATTACTGATCGCATGGTGGCATCACACATCGCCGGATAATTGATTTCAAGCTTGGGGATTATGTATTGCTCGATACCAGTGAGTGGCTTCATCAAATTGAGTTTGTTCTCATGCGGGCTCAAGATTGAGTAGATACATCCATTATGTGGCGTGAGCCAGCGTTCCTCGCGAATGATATTACGTAATAACTGATGATCAAGATCTGGTTCAGCGATCTTCAAATCATCAAATGTTGCATATTGGCGAAGATACTGATACGATCCATCTGCATACACATAAATTGGTATTTGATCAAGAATACCAATCTTGCGGCAATACACCCATCCCATTTCTCTATCATGCCAGATATGCTCAAATGTGGTTGTAATAGTATGATCCAATATCGACAAACATTTAAACACATTGGGTGCATCACACCGACCATTATATGGCTCTTTTAGCTGAATATCAAATGGAAGCAGGCGTTCGTTGATCACATCGTCTGTGAGGGATTGCGGATTAGTCGATACCTCAATTGGTGGAACATAGCGATCGCTCTTCTTGACTTCGAATTTGTCTTCGAGGTAAATATCGATATCTTCAATGATCATATCCTCGATAGGTGGAATTGGCATCGATGTATATGTATCATAGTATTTGGTAAGAATGCTATTTAACTTGGTAGTCGATGATCGTTCAAATGCTTCGAACTCGGATAGAATCTCGATCAGAGTAGTAAAGTGAATTTGGAATAACTCTCGACCATCGTTGAGTTGAAACGACTTCAATCGCGAGAAGATCATTCGCTCGAGTGCCTTACCATCTACACATCGAATGAGATACAGATACATGAACTTGTCATCAGCACATCGCCCCGTTTGATAACCACTCATGCGACGCTCGAGATTCTCCGTCATTCCAACCTTGAATATGTTCTGCTTTGCGTAGTTGCGGCTAGATGCAACGTAGATATACTGATCACACTTGTATTTGCTTTTATTGTAAATCATCATCTTGAAATGCTCTGACGATTGTTCGGCGACTTCCGCTCGCTTTTCAGCAGCCTCGAGTTTCTGGTCTTTGATATCCTTACAATGCTTCTTGTAGGCATTAACTATCTTCTCGAGCTGAATATAATATTTGCGAATCTGCTTAGATCGTTTAGTGCGCATCATCATAAGAGACGTCTTGAATGTATCTGGACTGACGATGATATGCTTTGTGCGATTATGCGAACTGAAATCAGTAGGTAGCACCAACTCTTGCTTAATCTGGATTTGAAACTGCTTAAACTCCGACACATGGAGATGTTTGAACTCATTACCATCATCGAAATTTGCAGTGAGAAGATCGAGATATCTAACTTTCAATCGCCGATCATCATTGATAGCTTCATATCCCATCCAGCGTAGCATATCATCTCCAATGTAAATCCACTTATCATCTGCGATGTTGCTCCAGAACTTATCAACATAAAGTGCATCAATATCATTATCCTGTGTTGCAATGAACTCTTGAATGGTCAGCTGACCATTCATTGCTCTTATTTATATAAATAGGAATCAACCCTCAATTTAGAAAAGATATCACAAATCTTAATAATAGCGTATTTGATACGTTCGTGTGTTTCAAAATAAGTAATGTAGTTCTATGTTATCCTTAAGGATAACATAGAGATCTTTCATGTTATTGCGCATTTATTATATTCATAAAAAAAGGTATTCATGCGGCACGCAAATAGTGCATCTGGTATGTTTCAAAATCAGTGGGCAGTTCTATTTACAGCTTAAGGTGTAAAAAGAGATTTTCGTCTTTTTTTGTGTAGCTGGTATGTTTCGAAATTGGTGGGCAGTTCTATGTGCCCCTTGGGGGCTCATAGAGATTTTCGTCATTTTGTGCATTTGGTATTCTCGATAGTTATAAAAAAGAGTATTCGTATGGCACGCATATAGTACGTCCCTATGTTTCGAAATCAGTGAGCAATTCTAAGTCCATATCGATATGGACTTAGGATATTTCATCATTTTGGAGCATTTGAGCATATCCCATGACCCATAAAAAATGGACAATTGGAGATGAGTGTTTTGTTTATTTCTGATTTGTCTATAATACACGAACCATCTCTAAGTGGAATAACGAAGACTGCAGCTCCCCTCGGATACCAAAAGGAAGTTGATAGCGCGAGCCTCCATGTAGAACGTGGCGGTCGTGCTCGAGTCGATATAACTCGAAGTGTAATTCAAATACAACTCACGGGCACGAGAGGTGTTGAAATGTCCGGAGGGCTGATGTTGATTTGGGTGCAACGAAAACGAGTAAAAGTACAAGCCGGGATCAGTCGGAGCGGTAACGCTGGATCCGCCAAATTGGTACGGCATGTATGCGTTGAAGAACTGCGCGGGGAAGACCGAGAAGAGATCAACAGAGAATGCTTGCAATTGTAGCGTGGTGATATGCGCCGCCGTGTTCTTAACGGTGACCGATGCACCAGCCGTTCCCATAACCGTAGCTACGGTGGAGTTGGTGATCTTGCTATAACGATGCCAGTCATCCATGTTTCCAGAGGCAGCTGAGAGTTGCGTGCCCTGCGCGGTTACGTTGGCATTCGTGCTCTTGTTGACCGTCGGTTGGAAACCGAAGATGAGCGTCTCAACGGGCCACTTAAGTTGGACGAGATGGATGCTATCCGCCGCCTTGTTCAAGTTTTGCGTCATGCGACGATGCACGCGAACGAGCGTAAATGCAACACGATCGATGAAGATATCGTGGATCTCTGGAAGAACGAACAAGTTATTGATATACAAGTCGAACGTGGAGATCTGGGGCGTCGAGAGCGTCGGGTTTGTGAGATTGGCTGTTGTCGAGGCAGGGTTGAGGATGCAACGATAGATGTTAGCAGCCTGCGTGATGGAGAACGTGATGAAACGTTGTCCATACGGAACAGAGACGGACGGGAATGCGAGACTCACATCTTGGTTGAACCAGAACAACAACGGAACCCACAATACGAGATCACTATGTGCCGCCTTGTACGTCTGATAGCCGCTGTATACGTCCTGAATTAGACGCATGCCCGAAGGAGCAACTGCCGTAGCACCGAATGCTGGCGTCGACTTGGCGGGAACTTCCTGACCCATGCAGTTCTTCCACGCAACGAGTTTGTCGTTGGGAACGTTGAACTGACGGTGCATGACATACGACTCACTGGTGTACGAATCAATGGGATTCGAGTTGACTTCGAACGCTACTTGATCGAAGATACGCTCACCAGGGTAATCACAGTGACGGTAGATTGGAACATCAGCAGGATCCGACGTGTTGCCCGTAAGCGACGTTGTAGGAGCGCGAACAACAATGTTGGCAACCATATCAGAGAAGAAATCACCATACTGGGGGATCGATACATTGACATCCGAGCCGAACGTCGGGTTGGGAGCCGACACCTTGAAATATTGGAATGCAATCGCCGCATACGGCTTGTGATGCGCATTTACGAATAGAACGTGCGAACGCTCAATATCAGCGAGCGTGGGGTTCGTGTCCGCCTCACCGGCAGCTGCACGACGAGCCTTCACTGTCGCGATGTTGTCGCGAAGCAGTTGGCTGGCCAGCAAAAGCTGATCCATGCGACCGTCGTTTGACACGAGTTGGAAAATACCTCCTGTGCTCATGCTGGTTGCTGTTTAATGTATCGGATAGGAATTCGACTTAGGGATGGAATTCGAATGTATCGAAGTTGCCTATGCGCTTATAGATATATATCTATAGCAGGATAGTTCAGCAAATTGTAAAATAATTAGGTTGACCTCATGGTAATCAAAATTGACAGGGTATCTATTATATAGCCATGGAGTGCAAGATCAAGGGTTGCAAGAAGAAAGCGGCATATGGAGAGATATACAAGTTTCCACTTTATTGTGGCGACCATAAAAATGAGAAGCCAAATATGGTCAATGTTGTTAAGAAGCGTTGCTCAGTGGATGGTTGTGAAATGACTGCTAGTTATGGCAAGCCAGATGTTAAGGGTGCTTCTCATTGTGCGACACATAAGAATGTGGAGCCAGATCTGATCGACAAGGTCAACAATAAGTGCAAATTCGTGGATGAGCATGGCAAACGATGCACTGTTGGTCCGAGTTATGGGCTACCATTTACAAAGGCAGTGTATTGTGGCAAGCATAAAGATAAAGAGGCTAGTATGATCGAGGTAAAAAGCAAGCGCTGTATCTTCGTGGAGAATGGCAAGAAGTGTCCATATTCAGCTGTGTATGGAGAAGAACCTAAAAAGCCAATTCGATGTTCCAAGCATAGGGAAGGCATGGACAATGTCAAGAATATACGTTGCTCGGCTAAAGGTTGCAAGAAGCAGCCTTGCTTCGGATTGCTTGGAGATACATCACCCTCACGCTGTTTGACTCATATTACCAATGGCATGCTTGACATCAAAAACCGCAAGTATGCACACGATAAGTGCCAAACACAGCCCAATTATGGATTGCCAGATGGACGCCCCACTCATTGTGCTAAACATGCTGATTTTGAAAATGGTATGATCGATCTCACGCACAAATGCTGTGATCATACGGGTTGCACTGTTCTTCCGAGTTTTGGAAAGAAAGGCGATAAAGCTCCATCGCACTGCTTTGACCATAAGGATGATGGCATGGTTCGTATGGGTGCTGGTAGAATTTGCAAGCATGAAGGATGTGGAGTTCAGTGTGTATTTGGATTGCCAACTGATACGAAACCAACTTGCTGCAAAAAACATGCGACCGATGACATGTCTGATATTGTTAGCCCGCAATGCACACATGAAGATTGTACAACGCAACCAAGTCATGGATTCAAATCTGACAAAAGAGCAACATGCTGATAAGGGCATGGTGAATCTCAAAACCAAGCGTTGTGATCATTGCGAATCTACAAGTGCGAATTCCAAATATGACAAAAAATGCGCTCGATGCTTCTTCGTTTTGCATCCAAATGATGAACGTCTTACTAATTATAAGACACGCGAGCATGCGTTTATGCTGCCACTCAAAAAGTATTTTAAAGATATTGATATTGATATGATTCTCGATAAGCGCATTGAAGGTGGTCAATCTAAGCGTCGTCCTGATGGATTGATTAGATGCAAAGATTATTCAGTTGTAGTAGAAATCGATGAGGATCAACATGCTGGATATGATCCATTGTGTGAGAACTGCCGCATTATGGAGATCTTCCAAGATCTTGGCAATCGTAAGATAGTGTTCATTCGTCTGAATCCAGATGCTTATATGAAGAAGGATGGTAAAAAAGCTCGTGGTGTATACACGAAAATGTTCAAGCTCAACCAGACAGAGTTCGATCGTCGCATGCCAGTACTGATCGCTGCTGTAGAAGAGGCTATCAGCAACTCACCAAATCGCGAAATAAGCATCATTCAGTTGTTCTTCGATGAGAAGTGATCGAGATGCTATTGGTTTTGCATATATGAGTTGCTTTGCATATATTCATATAGTTGCATTTTTTGTGAAACGCAAAATTGATGAAGATGGTTCATAATATAGAAGATGACGAGATTCTTGAAACTACGCGATTGGATCGACATTGATCGGCTGGGATGGACTCGAGACGCGCATGGGTGGACTGGATACGCACATGGATGGACTCGAGAATGGTATGGCAACTCTGAATGCTACTATGGAGCGCTTGATTGATCGTCTCGATAAATGATAGTCATGTTGTTGGATAGCTCTTTTTTGTAAAATAGCACGATATGGTTTATTAATACCAAGACACCGTTTGAAACGATGATGACTCACCCACAAAACTACGGAACCATGCAAAAGGACGATCTAGAGGCAGCACTCGTGCAGCGATCTGCTCCCCCAGATGAGAATTCTGAGCAGCAAGGAATTGCCCACTATGAGGCATTCATGCAGTCCTTCTATGATCATGCAAAACAGGCAGCCACCCATCCGACTATCAAGTGGTCGCATGCGATATTCGTATTCCTTGGGATTGTATGGACTGGATACATCATCTTCAAGGATGTGAATAAAATGTGCATGGATTGGAAAGAAGCGATTGATGTCTTTCTGCTATTCGAAATTGGCGTGGTTACCACAGGCTTATGGTCTGCGGGAAAGAAGATCTATGATGTCTACAACGCAAAGGAAGAGATGTTGCCAACCGAGATTCCAAGTATCGGAAATATTATGAGGGACTCTGATGACATAATAACGATAAGAAGCGCTACCCATGATCTTACAATCCGCGATCGCATTGCCAAGGTGTTCAAACCAGACATCGTGACATTAAACTACTTGACTATAGTGTTCAATCGCAATATGGACCGAGTTGCTACTTCTATCAACCAACTATGTAGTGCCATTCATGGATCCAGTGCTGCAAATACGACGGAGCATATCCAACTGAAGAAGAATATGTCCAACCTCGAAGCTGGAATTGGCGAACTGAGGACGGACTTCGAAACTGGAATTGGCGAACTGAGGACGGACTTCGAAACTGGAATTGGCGAACTGAGGACGGACATGACTGCGATGCGTGCCGACATGACGGCAATGCGTGCTGACATGACAGCGATGCGTATGATGATTGCCAATCAACCCAATTGATAGTCATGTGATATTGCTCTTTTTGTAAAATAGCACCAAATGATACATTATATAGTCCTTGGCAATGATGAATGCGCAACCAATCTATGGGACCATACAGCCCAATCCTCAGTATGACGACACTGCCCCAGTTATACATATGAGTTGGTCGAGTGTTATATTCGTGTTTATGATTGTGATATGGTTTCTATTCTCCATCATCAAAGATGGGAAGGACATATGCGATGGATCTGATGTCAGCATAAATAGTATCATTATGATATCCAAGCTTAGTGTCTTATCGATTGTTGTGTATTGGATCATGGGTGCTATTCGTGATGTTGAGCCAATGCCAGTATTGGACATCAACATTGCTCAGTAATATGGTTTCATGGGGTTTGCTTTTTAATGGATCTCGTAAAATAGCACCAAATCAATATTAATATATCAGTTCATATCCAAAAATCATGAATAGCTCACAAAACAATATCTGCGCCATCAATGAGAGAGGCAATCCACGATTTGAGTGGATGAATATGATCATCTGGATAGTGTTTACCATGTCCAGTTTGTTGTTCGTGATCATGTTCAAGATCAGTTCTACCATCTGTAATCTCTGCCGCTGGATCATTGCAAGTAATCACAATGATGAGATTGTGCATCAATTGAACAATCGCCTTGATATCACTGATGCTTATATCAAATTGCTCGAAGCCAAGATTGATGATATGCATAATGAGCTGCTTACTCAGGCTAAGAACTGAACTGTGGCTCTTTTTGTAAAATAGCTGGATTTGTCCTGTATTTAATAAGAAGAGCCAAAAAAGCCTAAAAGCATGGAATTCGAGAACACCCTTATAGCCAACATGGTGCAAACCAGTGCGGATTTGATGGCAGTGTCAGCGTGTGCAGAATTGATACTAATATGGAAGGATGGACATTTGGAGGAGTTTGGTCAGCAGTATCCACAGAACATCAAATTGCGTCTTCACAACATGCATTATGAGGTTTTGCGGTGGTAGATGTATGTTGGTTGTTGTAACGTGGTTGTTGTAGGATGGCTTCTTTTTTGTAAAAAAAGCAATACTGCTACTGAAGATAATTCCAAGGATCATGACTATGATCAGCATTCATCCATTTCATGATACGTTCGGGTTTGTATATCTCTTCAATCAGCTCTTCGTGAAGTGCCCTTTTGATGGACATGATTGCCTCGTATGCATATATGAAATGGTTGTTTTTGAACATCATGAAATCACTATATTTGAGAGCAAATTCATTCATTGATAATCCATCTGTCCATGTTAGCACAACAGCGAGCTGTAGTTGTGGATTTTTAAGAATCCCATCCAGTACGATCGAGTATGGACTAATTCTGGTCGGCATCAATAATGCGAATACTGGATTGTTTATGATGTCATCCATATTATTTACTGATTTCGTGACCATTACCTGCACGTGTTTTCCAACGTTTCCATCATTATCAAGAAGGATATACGTTTTGTCGTTATTGACCAAGAATCCATTAATGATCACATCCGCGATCCGCATTCCCTTTTGTGGATTAGCGCATAGAGCAGCGATTTGGTTGCAAACAGAATTCATTATGCTATACTATACACGAAATCGATCAATTTTACATATTCATAAAAAATGCCTTATCTTCCTATAAGGCATTCAATATAATATTCAATAGGGTATGCTCACTCTTTCGTTTCTTCTTCAGCATACACCTCGAAGACTGGCTTCTTGGCGTGTAGTTTGGTGCCGACACTCATCGCCTGTAGCTCATTCAGGAATAAGCTCGATGCGTGCGACGTATTGTATTTGACGATCTGGGCAAGATCGTTGCAGTTATTACAAGAATACAATCCAAGTTCCTCATTTACGATTACTTGTCTCGATCCGCAGTTGGTGCACATATATGCCTCGATACCGTCGCTATGCGCGGTCAGCTTCTCGTGTAAGAAGTTGATAGAACTGACGGATAAGCATGCCGTCTCCATGCTACCAGCTTTAAGTCCTCCCGCCGATCGTCGCCCTCCAAGTGGTTGTCTTGTGAGTGCATCGGTCGGTGAGATGGAATTCGAATACACCGTATCGATTGTGTATTTCTGTAAGGTTTGGTACATGATCGGTGCGATGAAGATCTCTGCGTCCATATATTGACCAGTCATTCCATTGTAAAGTCGCTCGGTTCCATTGCGATTGAATCCATAGTGCTCCAACATATCGGCAATATTGTCCGTGTCCAGTTTCTTGAACATAGTCGCCTCAGGACACGTTCCTGTATGTGCCGCCAGTTTTGCCATCATGCCTTCAAACTCGACACCCGGCGTCATCCGTGTAATCAATGACAACGGATTAAACACTACGTCGGGTGAGATTCCGCTCTTTGTTGTTGGCATATCCTCCGCGGAGTAGAGGAAGCCTG
>Ga0224522_1000044_pt1 | contig 74013 bp, 65 predicted proteins | sample CFST25metaG_FD_182733 | JGI IMG/M metagenome (GOLD analysis project Ga0224522, IMG submission 182733) | Peat soil microbial communities from Stordalen Mire, Sweden - C.F.S.T25 | ecosystem: Environmental > Terrestrial > Soil > Wetlands > Peat | place: Sweden: Norrbotten County, Stordalen Mire...
CCATTATAACTTCATCGTGTCCGTTCTTCCCTGTTTTATCTCCGCCGAGACCGTGATGCCCCCGCCCGGCTTTATAAAGTCTCTTATACCTGAAATCAATCAGAGTAGAAAGCTGTGAAGAGGCTTTAAATATTATGCTTCCGCCGTCTCCGCCGTCTCCGCCGTTAGGTCCGCCCTTCGGAACATATTTTTCCCTTCTGAAACTAACGCAGCCGTTACCTCCATCACCCGCCTTTATATTTATTTTTGCATAATCTATAAACAAATTTTATATATATCCCTTCTCTAAGTTTGTATAATAATCGTTCAATAAATCAATAAATAAAACAACATTTTTATTATACATATCGACATTATTTTTCTTAAAAATTTCTTTTAAATAACTTACAGCCTCTTCCCATGTATTTAATTTTTCCAGTTCCTCGAATGCAGAAAACATTGAAAGTCTGCTCGATTTAAAAACTTTTTTTGCGATTATATTCAACTCGCCTTCTTTGAATAATCTTTTTATTTTTTTGCTTTCCGGGGAAGGTATGTGTCTTTCAAACGTATCCGTAATATTTATTTCTTCGCGTATTTCTGCTTTGGGTTTTTCCTGTATAATTTTTTCAGGTTCTTCAATCAACCGGCTGTCATTTATTTCGACGCTGCTGCTGATTTTGATTTTTCTGAACTCCGGTTCTTTTTCTTTTTTATCCTGTATTCCGGATTGGTCATCCCCGTTTACAATTTCATCGGATTTTGATTCTTCTTCTGCTGAAACCGAATCGTAACTCTTTTCATACTTGTTCATCAAAACTTTAATCAAAACTTTCAATTCTACTTCATCATTGTCCTTTAATCCGTCAATGACCTTAAATTTATCAAGAAGTTCGATAAAATTTTTATCTTCAAGAAATATCCTCACAAAAACAAAAGGAATCGAGTCATCGAGTGTAATTTCCTTATCTTCACCGTATTTCAATTTGAAAATCTGTATAAAGAAATTCTTTACCTTGAGACCCGTTAAATTAGTATTTAATTTTTCGAAAAGCGCTATGTTTGTTTCGTCAATAAATTCCGTTACTTTAGCCGATGTCATGAAAATCGGCGAATTTGATTTTATATAATTTAAAATCAATTCGCTGTAAAATCTGTAAAATTGAAATATTTCTGCTTTTTTAAAAACTTCATCCGCGGATTTTGAATCGAAACCGCCATATAAATAATTTATTAAAGTCCATTTTGGTCTTACGGCGTAATTGATGTTTAATTTCACGGATTTATCCAGCAGTGATTCGAGATGTTTTTTATCTGTTATCTCGTCAGCTTCTTCAAAAATGAATTTTTTATTGAAGACGGGCAATTTGCTTTTTTCAATTTCTTCAAATGTTATACGGGGTAAATTATCTGCTATATCAAGCAGATATTTCAATCTTTTCTCCGTAATGGTTCCGAACATAATGAATATTTTAAAAAAAGTAATAAAAATAAATTTAATTTAATAAATTATTATTTGAAATGTAAAATGAATGGAGAAAGCTTTTAGCTGATATTTCCGTTTCCAGGATTTACGGGTTAATATCAAAACTTTAATCATGATTACTGTGTTTAAGAGAAGCAATATATTTAGCCTATATAAATATAATTGTTAATAGCATTTAAACAAATAAGTTAGAAAGATATAAAAATATTATACAAATATGAAAAAGCAGACTTTATTTATATTATTAAGGTCTTCACTTGCGGCAGTGGTTTTGATTTTAATTTTGTATTCGGTTTCCGAAACAACAGGCGAAAAAAAGAGGAATAATGAAACTTCAGATAAATCAAATTTAAATATACTTAAATCAATTTATGAATCTGATACTACAAAAGGTGAAACAGTAAAAGGCGGCTATGGTTATTCTGAAACAGTTTCGGAAATTATGAAGCGTGAACTTAAAAATGCAAACAAAAAGAAAAAATTAAGTGAGCCTGAAGAAGAATTAGTTTATCCCGATAGAAGAAATTTGCCTCAAAACCCTTCTTCCCCGCGTCAGTCGGGATATCCAAACGGGACTGATAACACTCAGAATATTCAAGGTCCGCAAACCGTAGGTATAAATTTTACAGGAGCAACTTTGCTTGGAACCAATCCGACTCTGGCTTTCCCTGCGGATGATATGGGAGCGGTCGGTCCAACACAATATATAATCGATGTGAACGGAAGGATTGTTACTTTTTCAAAAACCACAGGAATCGCTGACGGAGTAATGAATACTTCAACCAATAATTTTTATATATCCTTTAGAAACGGCTCGGGTACGAGCGATCCGAGAATAAGATATGACAGAATAACGGGCAGATGGTTTTTGATTATCATAAATGTAAGCACACCGAACAGAATCTTAATCGCCGTCAGTAATTCCGGTACGATTACTGCCGGAACTACGTGGACATTCTTTTTTATTCCAATAAATTCCACTCCGCCAACGATATCAAATACCTGCCTGATGGATTATCCGACTCTGGGTATCGATGTTAACGCACTTTACATCGGCGGTAATAATTTTTGCGGAAGACCAACACAAACGTATAATAGTACAGATGGATATGTTGTAAAGAAGAGTTCCATTCTGGGGGCGGGACCTATTGTTGTAACAGTTTTCAGGGGTCTTGTAGCTACTCCCTCTTCCGCAGGACCTTATACTCCGCAGGGAGTCGATAATTTCGATACATCTGCAACAGAAGGATATTTTATAGGTGTTGATAATTTATCTTATGGAACGCTTCAAATCAGAAGAGTAAGCACTCCGGGCGGTACTCCGACAATTTCATCTAATATAACATTGACCGTGAATACGACGGCATTCCCGCTTTCCGTAAATCATTTGGGCAATACGGGAGGAACTAATGGAAAGCTCGATGCAATCGATGACAGACTGTTTTCGGCAGTAATCAGGAATGGAAGACTCTGGACGTCGCATAACATCGGCGTCGATAATACAGGCTCTGCATCAGGAACAATTACAAGAACAGGTTCGCGCTGGTATGAAATTCAGAATATGACTACGACACCTTCGTTAGTTGAATCCGGAACGATATTTAAGTCTACTTCTAATAATACTACCGACAGTATAAATTACTGGATACCATCAGTAATGATTTCCGGACAGGGACACGTTGCTGTATCGATTAGTGCCGCTGGAACATTTAACAGAATAAATTCCGGTACGGTGGGAAGACTGGCTACGGACCCGCTTGGAACTATGGGAACACCTGTGCTTTATACGTCGAGTACAACTGCTTATAATCCGCCAAGTGATCCCGGAACAAGAGGAGCGAGACGCTGGGGTGATTATTCTTATGTGAGTTTAGACCCGAACGATGATATGACGATGTGGGGAGTTCACGGATTTTGTGATTCAACAAATTCGTATGGCGTAAGAATCGGACAGTTCAAAGCTCCGCCACCTGCAACACCATCTAGCGCAAATCCGTCGACAGTACCTCTTGGTGTTGCACACGATACAATCGTTATTACGGGTACTTCCACGAATGGTTCAGGATTCTTTGACCCGGGTTCAAGATTTCCGAATCGTATTTCAGCAACAGTAACAGGAAACATAACAGTGAATAGCGTCATTTATAATAATCCGACGCAGGTAACTCTCGATATCAATACAATAAGTGCAATTACTGGTTCTTACAGCGTTACCATTACAAATCCTGACGGACAGTCTGCTACGGGAAATAATTTGTTTAATTCACCTTTACCTGTCGAATTGAGTTCGTTCAATGGAACGGCAACGAGTAACAATGTGACTTTAAAATGGACTACCGTTAAAGAAATTAACAATGCAGGATTTGATATTGAAAGAAAAAAATCTAACGGAACAACATTTGAAAAAGTAGGTTTCGTTACGGGAAAAGGAAACACATATTCGAATTCGAATTATGTTTTCTCTGATAATAAATTGTCTTCCGGTGTATATAATTATCGCTTAAAGCAAACTGATTATAACGGAGATTTTACTTATTTTAATTTATCATCAGTAATAAATATTTCTGTTCCTGATAAATTTAGTTTGTCGCAAAATTATCCGAATCCATTTAATCCTACGACTAAGATAGATTATAATTTACCGACTGATGCAAATGTTTCTTTGAAAATATATGATGTTACAGGCAGACTAATTTCCACACTTGTAAATGAAAAAAAACTTGCGGGTTATTATACAAAAGAATTTGACGCTGTTAACATAGCGAGCGGAGTTTATTTCTATCGTCTGCAAGCCGGAAGTTTTGTTGATACGAAGAGATTTGTGGTTATTAAGTGATTGTTAAACAATTATCAATGTACAATGTTCAATGTACAATTAAGAGCCGGGAATTAAATTGATTTAATATTTTTTCTCGTTCCCAAGCCCCAGCTTGGAAACGAAATTTAATAACTTTACTAACTTTACAAACTTTATATCTTTACAAACTTTATAACTTTATAAACTTTGGAACTGCCGGTACTTCTCCAATAATTTCCTCTTAACCGTGTCTATAGATTTATCAAAAGACGTTCCGCCCGCTGCGTTCTTATGCCCGCCGCCATTAAAGATTTTTGCGAATTCATTAATATGAATATTTCCTTTCGAACGGAAAGAAATTTTAATACTGTCTCTCAGCTCAACAAGCACCATGCCGACTTTAATATTTTTTATGTTCATAATAAAACTCGAAAATCCCTCTACATCCTGAACATCCGAATGAAATTCCTCAAAATCTTTTTGTGTAACAACACCGATTATTACCGTATCATCAAAATGAAATGAAAAGCTTTCTATAAATCTTGCGAGGAGCTTCACTTTACCTTTTGCGATGTTGCAGTATATATCATCATAAATTTTCACAGGGTCAGCACCTTTACGTATTAAGTCCGCACATATCTCTAATGTTTTTTCGTTAGTTCTCGGATATCTGAACGAGCCCGTGTCAGTCATTATTCCCGCATACAAACATTTTGCAATGAACGGGGTTATATATTTCGGATTATCATTACAAATCCATTCATATAATATTTGCGATGTTGCCGGATAGTTCGTATCTGAAATCAACAAATCGAATTGGTTCTTTCCAAGATGATGGTCTATGCAGACTTTTATCGCGGCGCTTTCTCTGACTGCTTTTTCCATAGACTTCACCCTCGAATATTCATTCGTATCCAATATCAATATCAGGTCTGCTTTTTTAATAATCTTCGTACAATTTTCAATATCTTCGCGGAAATATCTGATAATATTTTTCTTATCGAGAAAAATCAGATTATCGGGGGTAACGGAATGGTTAATAATTGTTACATCTTTCCCTTTATCTTTTAAGTAGCGGTATACTGCAAGTTCGCTGCCGATAGCATCGCCGTCAGGTATTAAATGTGTTGTTAAAACAATACGTTTGCTCTTATTAAGAATCTTCTTTAATTCGTTATACTTATTTTTCATCAGTCAAATTTAGTAAAAATACTAATTTGTAACAACTTAAAAGCCCACTGTGTTCCGTTCTAAGTAGAATATTCAAAATGAGGAATTTAAGATTTTGATGATTTGCATTCGGGAAAATGGAAAAACAGGAAAATGGGATAATGGTGAAAAGCTTTTTTTCTTCTTGATAAACTTGACGAACTTGATAAACTTGACGAACTAAATAACCATTTTCCATTTTTCTATTTTCCATTTTCTTTTTTATAAATTATCTGTTTTCCGATATATTGGATTTATATTATACATATTTAGGTTTTAATAAATTATTATCTTGAATTTACAATAAAATTTTAGTCATTTAACGAAAAACATTATGAGCAAAAAACTTGAAAAGAAAGCAAAAGATTTAGGACTTAATAAAACGCAAAAGCACATATTTATATGCTGTGATGCAAAAGATGCAAAATGCGTTAAGAGTGAGGAAGGACTGAAATCGTGGAAATATCTTAAAAAGCGTATTGCAGAACTCGATCTTGACGGCAAGGTGCAAAGAACAAAAGCAGATTGCTTCAGGATTTGCTCTAAGGGTCCGATTGTGGTTGTATATCCGGATGGAGTCTGGTATCACTCCTGCTCTCCGAAAGTATTGGAAAAAATAATTCAGGAACATATAATAAAAGGAAAACCCGTAGAAGAATATAAACTGTTTTAAAATTGTTTGAAGTTTTCCCCTCTCCTTGTAGGAGAGGGGCAGGGGTGAGGTTTTAAAGTGTTTAGTAATTATTTCAGTTTTGATTTAAATCTTATTTGCATAATTGATTGATACGTGAAAATAAATAATAACATCAAACCCACAACATAAATGTTGTGATACACTAATGATTGAAGAAAAAGAAAAAGAAAAAGAAAAAGCAAAAATAAAAATAAGCTTATTTATCTCGGCGGCTTTCATAGCTATTTTGTGGTTAGTCAGATTTTTTGAAATATACACAAAAATAGACCTGTCGGTTTACGGAATTTATCCGCGGACAGCATCTGGATTAATAGGAATAATAATGGCACCGCTTGTTCACGCAGATTTATCACATATATTCTCAAATACTATATCTCTGTTCATATTAACATTTTTTATATTTTATTTTTATATAAGAGCATCGTTTAAGGTTTTTATTATAATTTATATTTTTCACGGTATTTTTGTCTGGTTATTCGCGAGGCAATCATATCACCTCGGTGCAAGCGGCTTGATATATGGGTTTGCGGCTTTCCTGTTTTTTATGGGACTGCTCAGAAAAGATACGAGGTCGATTGCAGTTTCTTTGCTTGTAACTTTTTTATATGGCGGTATGGTCTGGGGTGTATTACCGACCGACCCGAAAATATCTTTTGAGGCGCATTTATCGGGTGCTTTGGTAGGTATTTTATGTGCGTTCATTTTCCGCAAAACCGACCCGCTGCCTGTAAAATATGATTGGGAGGAAGAAGAGGAGGATAAAGAGGAAGAAGGATTCGAGGATGATATAAATCCTGATGACGTAAAAATCAAAGACGACGCACACCCGACACATTTTTTTAATTAGTGCCCATATATCCCCTCTCCTTGAGGAGAGGGCCGGGGAGAGGTTAAAATTTAATAAGTGAACATAATTTTTAATTAAATTTATTTTTTTTTAGTCAGAATAATTTATGCTCTACTTTATTACTTTATAACTTTACAAACTTTATTACTTTCTTTATAGAATTGAAAATCCTTTATTATAAATTTATTTTAATTATAAAATATAAATTATGAATATGAAGAAGAGCTGTCCCTGGCCTGCCAACAATCCCCTTATGATTGAATATCACGATAAAGAATGGGGCGAGCCACTTCACGATGATAATAAAATTTTCGAATTTATGGTACTCGATGCATTCCAGGCGGGGCTTAGCTGGAACACGATTATAAACAAAAGAAAAAATTTCGAAAAAGCATTCGATAATTTCGACCCTGTAAAAATTGCGAAGTATAAAGAGTCTAAAATTCAAAAATTATTAAACGATGCCGGAATCATCAGGAACAAAATGAAGATTCGTGCAACCGTAAATAACGCAAAAATATTTTTGAAGATTCAAAAAGAATTCGGGACATTTGATAAATACATCTGGCAGTTTACGGGAGGAAAAACTCTTCACAACAAATGGAAGACAACAAAAGAGGTTCCGGCTTATTCAAAAAAATCCGATGCAATGAGCAAAGACTTAAAAGCCCGCGGATTCTCATTCGTCGGCACAACCATCTGTTACGCCTTCATGCAAGCCGCCGGCATGGTCAACGACCATATGACAAGCTGTTTCAGGTATAAGGAGCTAAAGAAGAAAAAAGTTTAATTATTTACAAATGCAATTATAACTAATTTAAAAATTTCATTTTTATATTATAGTTCTATTTATCTCAATTCGTTAATATTATAAATTTCTAAGTTGCTCAGAAATCCCATTCTTTGTTTAATTTGTCTTATGTTTTCGTATAAATCTTTCTCAAGTATGGCTACTTCAACATAAGGAAGATTTGCGCAAAATAATATATCATCTACATCTGATAGTCTTGGTTTTCTTTTTTTGTTAATATAAAATTTAAAAAAGGTTATAAAACAGGTGGCCATTATTGAAGGAAATTTTTTATAATTAAATAAATGGAGCTCATCTTTTTTATCATCAAAAAAATCTTTCTTAAATTCGATTATTTGCCTTGTCGTTACAAGTTCAACCCACTCATTTATTTCATTAGTTGTATAGAATTTTTTATTCTCCGGTTTATAATCTTTTTTAAAACTCAATATGGATTTAAGTATCTCGGGTTTTTCGCTATCGAAGTTTATTGAATAAGATTTAATTTCGGGCCTATTAAACATATCTTTAAAACCTTTATAGAATTCCGTTTTATCTAGAGTATTAATAAATAAAAGCATGGGATCAATAATATTATTGCTATTATAATTTAATATTTCCTCCTCTGCAAGTATAGCTCTACCTTTTAAAACAAAAAAAGGAATAGAATGGCAATAATCTATAAACTCATCAAAAACTGTGGGTGATTTTCTCATCTCAAAAAGATTTGAGAAACAGGTGCAAAAGGCATAATCCTTTTCCAAAATAAGATTTACAAGATTATGACCAATAGTACTTTTGTTTTTTATATATTCACTCAATATGCAAGTATCTAAAAAACAATACTTGTACTGTTTACCCCTGATTTCAACCATTAATCATATTATTATAAAAAATATTGTTTTAAAATCTGGACTGATATTTAGAAAAAATATTGTTAATAATGATCTTTTTTTGTTTGTAAATGTTCCCACGGCTCTAATCGTATCGCAAAAAATATAATTATTTTAATTATATTAAATTATAAAAAGAAAAATAAATTATTTAACACTAAAATCCTTGTTAGCTAATACATAAGCACTTTCCCCTTTAATATAACTTTGTTCAATATTAAATCCTGCTTTTAGGCAAACCTTTTCTAATTCGGTTTTATCTATTAGGCCATAGAAAGTTGACATTTTGTCACCTTTTATCATCCATCCGTCCAAATACCTAATTGCTTTTGGATTCTCTTTAAAATTATTGAAGTAAGAGTTCCTAAATTGATTGAATACAAAAAATTTTCCATTGTCTTTTAATATTTCGAATGAATTATTAAGTATGATATTCCTATATTTATAACTTGGAATTGCAGATAAAACATTTGAACAAAAGACTAAATCGTATTTTAATTTTTTCCATTTTATCTCTTCTACAGAAAATAAATCAACATTTTTTAAATATTTTATTTTGTAATCATTTAATAAATATTTTTCATTTCCAAATTGATGAACTTTATTTAACTGCTCATTAGAGTCAACTGCAATAACCCTTTTTACTTGTTTTGCCAAAGGTACCGTATAACGAAATAATCCACATCCATAATCCAAAATACAAAAATTTTTATTCAGTTTTGAAATCCAATCTAATACATATTTACCTTGCTGACTTATTGATCTAGCTGCATTCTCACTTTTTACTATTGTTGATTTTATATTATAATGCATATAATTTTCCTTTAATTTCTTTTAAGAATTTTTCATTCGATATAATTGCATCTATTTGATTTTTTGCATATTTCGGATAAATTTTTATTAATAAAATGCATAAGATAGCAGATAAAATTAATATAACTAAAATAATTAAGAAAAATATATAATCCTTTAGTAACAACAAAACTATCCCCCAAATAAATAATGAAGTTAGAAACTCTACAAAAGCCCAATACCAAGACCATTTATCTAATGCAATCCATATTAAATGTTTGTCAATCTGAGGATTTGTAGAACTCGCATATTTATAAAAAACATCCGCCATTAATGTTTTTCTATTTGTCTTTAAAACATTTTTGTAATTTTCATCAATTGGAATTTCAACAGCTTTGGATAATGGAATTAGAATATAACTTACATCAAATTTTTTTCTGATTTGAAATAGATCTGAGATTTTATTATGCATATAAATCACTCTAAATATAAGAGCAACTATAGCAGAAGGTACAATATAGATTAATTTTATGGGTAATTTAAACAAAGGATCAATACTAATTTTTAGAATAGGTAAGTTGTCATAAACATAAAAAATAAAATTGGAAAAATAGATTGAATTTTTTTTCAACATTATAATAATTAAAAGATTTGATATGAATGTAAAAAATGCAATTCTATTTAACATATCGGTATAATTTTCGATTAATCCAAGAAAAGTTTTCATGTTTTAATTTAAATTTTAAAGAGAAAAAATTCTATTTTATTTAATCTAAGATTGAAAATTAATAATACAAATGTTATTTAATCCAAATACTCAAATCAATTGTTTTCCCTGTTTTTCTTCGAAAATTTGCTTGCGCAATAGCTATTCCCACGCTTGTGAGTGTCATATGTTTCATTTCTGAGTTATTCCATATATCAAATAAAATATTCATATAATCCCCTATGCTCAAAAGATATTTTTTTATTTCTTCATTAGTTAAACTATTTTTAGTGTAAATTTCTTTAAATTTTTGTATTTCTTCCTCAGTATACCACTTGGTTTGTTTCAAAATGTTTTCCATCTCCTCTGTATTATCCCAAATAAATCGAATTTTAGATTTATCCCAGCACGATTCAAAAAATACTAAATTTTGATTTTCTTTTATATTACCTTTGGGAAAATTTAATATTTCTTCTTTGGAGAATCCTTTTGAGAAAATTGACCTGTAAGAAGATTTAAAAATTTCTTCAATATCTATACTAAATGAAGATATTGCTCCACAGCCACAATATTCTAAATGTTGATAACAAGAACGATTTTTTGTTAAATTACCAGTGAAAGGTTTTATAACTTCATCAATTATCTGATTAAACAAGGCTAGATTAGAAATTCCTAATCGTCTTGCATATTTAACAATAAATATTATAGTTAATGCTTCTATTTGTTCAGATGTCAATTTAGGAACAATTGAAAGACTCTCATCTAATACTATTTGTTTTAAATCTCTTTCTTTTTTCGTTGCTCTATCTACAAGAATATCTACAAGCATATCAGATAAATTTTTATCTCCTGTTCTTGCATATTCTTTTTGCACCGTATAAATTGCTAATTGCATATCAGGATTTCTCATAGAATCTATGGATTCAGGTTTATTTTTATATAATTCAACTAAAAATTCTTCGGTTATCTCTTCAACTCTTTCTTTTGCAATTATCGAGGCTTCTTCGGAAAGTTTAATAAAATTATCTTTGAAAATATCTAACGCAATTTTTTTTACATCTTCATAACCAATTCCTAAATTAATTGTTTCCGCTTGCAAATTAACAGAATCATTACCGGCTTCTAATTTTTTAATATTATCATTTATCATTTCGTTTGTTGTTAATGTTTATATCACCCGCAGATTGAATGTTAGTGGATTCCTTACCAGTATTTTGTATTTGTTTTATAGTCCTATTATTTCGACTTAAAAATATTTTTAACACAAAGGCGATAATGAAAACTCCAATTCCACTAAAAATCCACTCTTTATTATTTATTATCCAATCCATATATTGATATTTTGAAAGTTGTAATATTATTTTTCAAAGTTTTTAAATTCTACTTATGAAAACGAATAATTCAAACTGCTTTTTTTGTTAACCCTTGAAATGGATGGTTAGATTTCGAATTATATCTAATTTTGGTCAGTGATAATAATGATTGTCCTCCACTAAAGATAACTTCCTCGTTTTATAGTTATCGGTACTTCTGCAATATATGATTAATTATTTACAAAATTGATACTATTTTTTATATTGGAATATCAAGGAGTTAAGAGTGGAGAGTCTACAAAAGATAGGATTTCTATTCTGAGAACGCAAAAAAGATTATTAATTTTTCTCTTGACATACAGAAACAATAACCTTATATTGATATGGCATTAGATATTATGGTCTGTTGCCGGGTTTAAATATTCCGAAGTATCGGGATGAATTGTGTTCTTTGACATAGGCTTTTAAAATAGTGATTCAGCTAAGAACATGTTGGAATGACAAAGAGCGAATGAAATAGTGAATTGTTAATAGCTTTTGCTTTTCTCTGTGTATCTCTGTGCGCACTCTGTGGGTCTCAGTGAAATGCTTTTAACATTTGCCTTTGAAAAGTTTACTAATAGTTTACCAATATTTTACTGATTTTAAAAATTAGCATAATTCGTGATAATCAGTGTCAAAGTAACTAAACTACTGTAAAATCAATTTAAAATCCGTCTAAAACCCGCACAAAATCCGTACAAAAAAAATAGCGAAATAGTGAAAAAGCGAAATAGCGAAGAGCAAGAAATTTGACACGAATTACACGAAGAAGAGCTTTTTAATATTATAAAAAAATCATATCAAATCATATAAATCATAATAATCATTATCGAAAGCTCTTAAAAATCTGTGTTAATCAGTTTCTTTCAGTGTAAATCTGTGGTCAAAAATCCAAAACAAGTACAAAACCGAACATTTCCGAACAAAACCGGTACAAAATCGAGTCGAAAATAAAAATTTTTTTGTAACAGGATTTTCGGAATGAAATTTCACCATGGAGAAACAGAGAAAAGCATTTTTAAAATTAAAAAAAATCATTGCAAATCATATAAATCATAAAAATCATTATCAAAATCTCTTTGCTCTATCTTGCAATTCTAATAAAATCGAAAACAGGAAACTTAAAACAGGAGATCCCCGACAGGAGCATTCGGGGATGACAGTTCGGTGGCATTTAAGAATGACAACATAATTAATTTATCATATTAAATCATATTAATCATAATTAATCATTATCGAATGTTCTTAAATTTAAAAATCTGTGTTAATCAGATTAATCTGTGTAATCTGTGTGCTATAATGTTGGTAGAATTAGTTTCGCTGAATAATCAGCGCGGTGAGGTCGTCTTTCTGTTCTGCGTTTTTCGTGAAGTTGTTAATGTCTGAGATTAAACTTTTTAAAAGTTCGGACGGGTTTTTTTCTATGTTGATATTTAAAAAATATTCCAGTCTTTCGAATCCGTATTCATTTTTATTTATATCCATAGCCTCCGTCACGCCGTCTGTGTATAAAATAATTTTATCGCTTTTGTTAAAGTCGAAAACCACTTCCGTATCACCCATATCTTTCGAGATATCGGGAACAACGCCGAGAGTAACTCCGTGTCTTTTGATTTTGAATAATTCCTTAGAGCTTCCGGAAACTTTATAAGGCGGTAAATGTCCCGCATTAAACAGCGAGCAGGTATTTTTTTCAGTATCGATGACGAGGAAAACCGCTGTCACAAACATATTCCTGTTTTGTGTTTTTCTTATCATCTTATTCAGTTTCGTAAATACGTCTTTCGGATTACTTGTATCTTCGAGAATAAGGTTCATACAGCTTCTCAGCCCGGAAAGCATAAGCGCACTCGCAACACCGTGACCGGAAACATCACAGATAAAAACTCCTGTCAGGTTTTCAGAAATTTTAAAATAATCAAAATAATCTCCCCCGACTTCATAAGTTGGCAATGACGTTGCGGCAATTTCAAGCTCACCGATTTTCATTTCATTTGCCGGGAGCATTGCAAGCTGTATATCTCTTGCATATTCCAGCTCCTTTTTCATTCTCCTGTTATCATTATCCCTTTTTGAATAAAAATCAAATTGCTTAAAAAATTTCTTCTGCCTGTTATTTTCACCTGTGTAAGATATAATAAAAAACATCAGAACCATAACAAGCGACCCGATTTTATCACCTATGGAAAAATTATTGAATATAATCAGCTCCGTTAATATCGGTATTCCGAACGTAAGTGTATAAAGCTGAATGATTTCATTTTTAGATAACCTGAAAAATATCAAAATTATACATACAAATAATATCGTCGAAATCATATCGTTGGATTTTTTATCGCCAACGTTTATGGTTAATCCCCCCTGATTTTGTTTATCGGCTTTCTGCACGAGCGCTTTTTTTACTTCCTCTTCTCCGTCCGGTTTGCTGAATAACTGTGATACAATTCCTGCGGATGTTATAGCAAGCAGAAATGCAATTAACACATAAAATAAATATCTTCTTATGTTCTGAAGGTTAAATATCTTTTTATAGAAAATGCGAAGAAATAATATTACGATTGTGAAAGATAAATACAAGAAAGGTGAAACACTTCCCGGCTCTTCTGAGAAGGATATTAAAGTTATCATTCCGAAAATAAATATTGCAAATAAAAAAAATCTTCTTAAAGTTTTAAGATTTTTTTCATTGCGAAATAAGTTGTAAGCATCGCTTCTTGTGTGGTCAAGATATTTATCGAAATTGACTAAAGTAATATCCATAAAATTTATTTGATTATTTTTCGGGAACGTATTGTTCCGGCGGCGCGGCGCCCTCACCAAAGAAAAACTCTTTCATCTGGTCTTCAAAAATTTTATCGCTCTGCGGTGAATTCATATCGAGTCTGTATTCATTCATTATCATCTTAAAATATTCAAGGAACATTTTGAATGCTTCCTTTGAAACGTTTTCATAAACTCTTTTACCCAGCTCGCCTAATATCGGCGGGCGGTCAAGACCGGGCAGGTCTTTGTTGAGCTTAACGCAATGTACTATTCTTTGTTCCGGCATAATATGTTTTAAATTTTTTTCTTTCCCCTCCCCTCGTAGGAAGGGAGACAATCGAATTTTTCTCTCCCCTCCCTTCGTAGGGGAGGGAGACAACCAAATTTTCTCTCCCCTCTCCTCGTAGGGGAGGGAAATAACCAAATTTTCTCTCCCCTCTCCTCAAGGAGAGGGGAAAACCGATTATTTATTTCGAAACGTCCGTAATTCTCTTTTCAAATACGGGATTTATCTCTTTTTGTTTCTCAACTGCCTCAATTATGAGGTCCCTGTCGAGAATATTCGTATCTTCCGCTTTGATTTCCTCGGGAATATCACCGAAATATTTTTTCAACTGCGACACAACATAATTATTCGTCGCAATTGTATAATTTGAATTTTCGTTAAAATCGTTTCCGCCGACTTTTATAGAGACAATAAAATCCTGAGTGCTGTCCTTCATAAGTTTCGAATCATACTGAATATTAATTCCCGACAATAAAATATTATCATCCCGCGATGAACCGCGCAGCATGTTCGAAATCATCTGTTTAAGAGCTTTTCCGCTGACGGAAAATTTCATCATTGAATTTCCGAATGGATTGATTTCCCAGACGTCCCCGATTGTGATGTTACCCGCAAGCATATCTTTCCGGATGCTTCCTGAATTTAAAAACGCAATATCCGATTTAATAATATCTTTAATTGCATCCGCTTCCCACTGACCAAGTGCGTTTTTCTTCCAGTCTGTGAGCACTTTTCCGATTGGTCTTTTCATTTCGGGCTCTATTGCCGCAAGCATATTTTCAACCTTTTCTTCCGCAGGTTTATCGTAAATAGTGGAATCAAAATCTGTTTCTATGAGTCTTCCGAAATAACTGACAACCGAATCTTTTTTAATATCAATTTTTAAATCAAGCTTTCCAAGCCACCTGCCGTACGAGCCCGCCTGGCATATGAGAACTCCGTTTATTACTTCGGGTTTGAAAATCGGAGTGTGGGAGTGTCCGCCTATTATTATGTTAATATCTTTAGAATGTTTCTCTGCGAATTTTTTATCGACATCTTCACCGTTATGCGATAGTAAAATTACAAGGTTGCATTTTTCTTTTTTCAGTTCATTTGCATCTGCGGTAATAACAGAATCTGTGTTTAACAATTGAATACCGTCAACATTTTTTGGTACTGTTAATGTCATAAGTTCGATTGGAGAAACTCCGATTATTCCGATTTTAACTCCGTTGATTTCTTTGATTATAAAGGGTTTTCCAAATGTTCGTTTTTTATCTTTATAATAAAGGTTCGCGGATAAATATTTATAGTTGGCAAGTTTCAGGGCTGAATCAAGCGTGTACATCCCGTAATCAAAATCGTGATTTCCCAAAACAAACGCATCGATATTAAAGAGATCTAAAAGCTGTATCTGTGAAAACCCTTTGGTTATAGACGATATTGGTGTTCCCTGGTATTCGTCACCGCCGTTCAGCAAAAGCGATTTATTATCCCTGTATTTATTTACATATCCAAGTAAAGAAGCCGTACCGCCAACGAATATTTTTTTGTTTTCGCCCGTAGAATCTTTTTTGGTAATCGAATACGGCATATTGCGGGCATGAAAATCATTCCAGTGAAGAATAGTGACTTCCTTTACGTTACCATCCTGCGCATAAACAAAATTAAAGGATAACGATATTACTATTAATAAATAAAATATTTTTTTCATATTAAACTCTTGAAATATATTTATAAAAATCTAAGCTATAAATTAGAATTTATAAATATAAAATTAAAACCAATTAATAAACTGATTATAGTAAATGTATAGGAAAGTAAAAATTCCGTTATTTAGAAATTATATACGTCAGAATTTAAAATAATATTATTTTTTCGGCAAGTTCGCAATTATACCGTAAAGCTTATCATCCAATGATACTTTAATGCCTTTCAGCCTGACATTCATTGTATCTATATTTCTGTTAATTTCCTGAAAATTCTTCTCTGTATATTTATAAGACAGGTAATTATAATAACTTAGGGAACCAAAAATTAAAGTATTAATAACTATGGCAAATGTTAAGAAAATTTTCACAATTCCTCCGTGTTTTGATTTTTTATAAATTATAAATAATTAATCGTATATGCAAGAAACATATAATAACAAATAAATCGGAATTCGGGATTATTAAAATTGTTTTTATCTATTTCCAATAGTGGTATGGAAGAACATATTGTTAAAAAACGCAGATAATTACAGGTTGTTTTATTATACCGTTTTATATTTATTAATTTTTTTATTTAGAAAAACCTTTTCTGATATTATTTAATAAGTAACATGAATTTAGTCTCTTTAAAGTTTTCAGTTTCTATCTGATAAAAATATATTCCACTCGGATATTCAGAAGCCTCCCATTTAACGATATAACTACCAGGTGATTGAGTTCTATTAACAAGTGTTTCTATCTTTCGGCCAAGTATGTTAAAAACATTGAGTTTTACAAATTCAAATTTAGATATTTCATATCTTATGTTAGTTGTCGGATTAAATGGATTCGGGAAGTTTTGTTGCAACGAATAATTAGAAGGAAAAGTTTCGGAATTATAATCAATGTTTGTAATTTCCGACACATTACGTTTCCAAACCGATTGAAAGTCAGTACCAACAAATAAAATGTTATTTACAATAATTAAAGAAAGGGCATTCGGTGTGAAATTAAAACCCTGATTTTTTAATATCCAATTATTTCCATTATTAGTTGATACGAAAACCCCATTCGGAGTTCCTGCGAATAAAATATTTCCATTTGAAGATGAAAGCGATTGAATATTTGGATTAGTTAATCCATTATTAATAGCAATCCAGTTTCCGCCATTATTCGTCGAACGATATACCCCACCCAAAGTACCTGCGTATAAATTAGATCCGTTTGAGATAGAAAAAGATTGGATAGAACCTGCATTTGTTAAACCGCTTGAATACCAATTTGCCCCGTTGTTGGTTGAAACGTAAACTCCATAATTATATGTCCCGGCGAAAAGATAATTTCCATTTGTTATCATTGCGTATACAGTTACATTAGATAAGCCACTTACAAACCAGTTTGCACCATTATTGGTTGAAATAAAAACGCCACCGAGCAAAGTTCCTGCATAAATACCAAAATTATTTGAAGTTAAGGATCGAATAATTGTATTTGTTAATCCAACATTTACAGGATACCAGCTTGTTCCATTATTGCTTGACAAGAATACTCCACTATCAGTTCCTGCAAAAAAATTATTTCCACTTGAAGTAAAACTCCGAACACAGGAATTAAAAAATCCATTACTTATTTTCGTCCAATTTCCACCATTATTATTTGATTGGAAAACTCCACCACCACCATTTTGATTATCAGATCCAGCGAATAAATTTACACCATCCGTATAGAAAGAACAGACATGTTGATTTGGTACATTACATACTGCCCAATTAGCACCATTATTGCTTGAATAAAAGACCCCTTCTGCATTTGTACCCGCAAAAATATCTATCCCATTTGATGCTAATGGTATTACATATTTACACAATAAACCTTCATTGACAGAGGTCCAAATTCCGCCATTATTGGTTGTACGAAAAACCCCACCACCCCATGTTCCAATAAATATATTATTTGCGTTAAACGCGAATGAATAAATAATTTTATTCGTTAAACCATTACTTATAACAGTCCAGTTATTGCCGTTGTTAGTCGAATAAAACACTTGTCCTCCCCAGGTTCCGGCATATAAATTTGTTCCATTTGCCCCAAGAGCATAGACATATAGATCTGTTAATCCGCTATTAACTGCAACCCAATTATTTCCGTTATTAGTTGACGAGAATACACCTCCGCCTCCTGTCCCAGTAAACAAATTATTTCCTATTACAGCAAAATCATAAATGTGTTGTCCTGTTAAACCAACATAAGTCCAATTTAATCCTAAATTTGTAGTGCGGAAAACCCCACCATCAAAACCCCCTGCGAATAAATTAGTTCCAATTGCGGCTAATGTACTAATATTTAGGTTTGTCAAACCATTATTAACAGATATCCAATTTGTTCCATTGTTTGTAGATTTAAAAACTCCACTACCATCCGTTCCCGCAAATAAATTATTACTAATGGTGTCGAATGCATAAACTATCGAATCTGTCAAACCACTGTTAACACCTTTCCAACTTTCCCCATTATTTGTAGAAAGAAAAACTCCAGCCCCATACGTTCCGGTAAACATGTTATTTCCGAAAATACCAAAACCTCTTATCCATCCTCCACCCGGGCCACTTGTTTGAACCCATTGAGCAGAACAATTTTCAACTTTGTAAATATTATAAATACAAATCATAAGAATGAATATTGTAAATTCTAAAAACCGTATATGTTTTTTCATAATATTTTTATTAATGTTTTATTCAATTTTATTAAACTTTTATTGTGTATAAGAAAAAATCTAGAATTTTGCTGGATACAATTATCCTTAATAAGTTCGGATATGAAATTGTATAATGATTTTGATTTTACGATTAATATCTTGAAATAAAAAGATCCTCGTTATCAAAATATAATACTTACTGTAAATATACTTAATTTGGCTAATAAATACTCCAGATAAAATATTCAATCATCAACAATAGTCTGGCAATGTTAGATATTTTTGAATTTTGTAAATGAAAATAAATTTTTATAAATATCTATCTAATTTTCATAAAATTAACGTAACATACATTTAGTAACACGTGATAAGAATATTATTCCCTTAATCTGGTAAATTGAGAAAATATTAGAAAACATTATTTTATTAGCGATTTTTATGAATTAAAATGTCTTTATATATACATATCAATTTAAAGTTTTTCAAAATATTAAAACATTTAGTTTATTATGTTAAAGAAATATTTTTTATCTGCAATACTGATTCTTTTTGTCGTTGTCAACACTGTTTATACTCAGGATATTAATCAGCAAATAGACGGATTACTTGAAAAGTATATGAAATTGCAGATATTCTCAGGAGTGGTTCTGGTTCCAAAAGACGGTGAACCGGTTTATAAAAAAGCCTTTGGATATTCCGACTGGACAAGCAAAACTGACAATAACACTTCAACTCTTTTTAATATATGCTCGATTGGTAAAGTATTTACGCACGCAATTATTTTGCAACTTGCTAATGAGAGTAAACTAAATCTTTCGGATGCATTAAATAAATACATAACGGTTTTTCCCGATGAAATTGCAGGTAAAATTACAATCGATATGATAATTGAAATGAAAGCCGGATTCGGAGATTATTTGAACGACCCTGGGTACAACAAAAACCGGGAAAAATTTAAAACCGTTAATGATTATCTTGAACTTATAAAAAATGAACCGATGCTGTTTGAACCCGGAACGAACAGGGAATATTCGAATTCGGGATATGCCGTACTTGGAGGAATAATCGAAAATGTAACAGGAAAATCTTATGCAGAAAACCTTAAGGAAAGATTTTTTAATCCGCTCGGAATGAAGGATACATATTATAAACAAATGGAAGATAATCTTTCGAACTGCGCGAGCGGAACAAGAATATTATTTAACGGAAATAAGAAGAGCGGAATGATGGAAGCTTCACCTTCACCTGCCGGCGGCATATATACCAATGCAGATGATTTGCTTAAATTCGACAACGAGTTAAGAAAAACAAAAATTTTCGGGAGTTTCATAAAAAGAGCAGGCGGGACACCTTTCTGGAATTCTGTTCTTATTGAAAAAGATGAGCATTATACGATTATTATTCTTGCGAATTTTACCCGGGTATCAGAAGAAATGTACAGAAGAATAAACGCTATACTGGACGGAAAGCCTTATCCCGAGCCCGAATTGCCTGCTGATATGCAAAACTACAAAATTATGAAAGAACAGGGTGCGGAAGGTTTGGAAAAAAATCTGAAAAATGTTTTAGAAAGCAATAACATCGAATATGACGATATGTATTTAAATATGTTCGGATACGGTCTTATGGAAAACGGAGAACTTGATATGGCAATAGAAGTTTTCAAACTTAATGCAAAGTTATTTCCGGGAATCGCAAATGTGTTTGATAGTCTTGGCGAAGCGTATATGAACAAAGGTAATAAAGAACTCGCAATTGAAAACTATAAGAAAGTTGTTGAACTTCAGCCGGGGAATAAACACGCTAAAGAAATGCTGGATAAACTAAACAGATAATTATAAAAATTAAAAAATGTGTATAATTCCATATAAATTAAAAATCTCAAATGTTTTTCATAACCTTCTTTTGATATTGACAATAATAAACTATATTTCTAATATTGTGAGAGAGCCATCTTACCAATTATACACATTTATCGAATTAAATTCCTGATGGCAAAGCGAAACCTCATTCTTTAGAGGAAACACAATCTGAAAAAAAACAGATATACCAAGTAAAAACAATTTGTAAATTTTAAATAAAAAATTATGAAAATAATAATTACTATTTTATTTGTAATGTTCTTTTCATTTACTTATAGCTTTGCGCAGGATACATCAAATACCGATTCTGTTCCGAAAAAAGTATTTGATAAGGCAGTTTACAATCAATTTACAAAACTTATAACAGGGAAATCACTTAATAGTGTAGGAAACTATGTGGCAACAGATATTAATTTGCCTGAAGCCAAAATATCATACCTGATTAATTTGGGGTATACCTCTTTTCTCCAGATTACCGCAAGTGGTGGAACATCAGATGGTTTTTTAGCATTTTTCAATAATACAAAATTTAATTCCAATTTTGCATTGGATTTACAATACAATTTTTTCTTTAACCCGCGCAGTAAAAACAGTATTACATATACACACGACCCGGTCGATGTATATAATAGCAATTTAAGGCAAATAAATTATGACAGGATCAGAGGCCTTTCCTTCTACGAGAAAAGATACGATTCTGTTCGTGGAAACGAAATAATTAATATGAGAAATAAAATTCAATTTCTTAATGACTCAGTAATTGCGCCTTTAACTGACGAAAGAAATAATACAACTTATATTCATAAAAAGAAAATTGATTCTCTTAGTTATATTATTGATACTACAAATGTTCGAATAGATAGTCTTAATTACATAATAAATAATTATCCCGGTAAGGAAATAGCACAATCATACTTTTTAGATAAAATCTCAGAAAAGTTAAGATCAAACGAATTAGTCTTAAATGTTAGTGGTTGCAGATATGGATGGTTTTCTTTAGGATATAAAGTTAACAACAATGATTTTAATTATTTTGATCCTCTTCTGGGGTTTAATAGTCAAATCAGTAAAAAAACATTCTTAAGCCATGAAATCAGGCTTCAATATTCTTTTTATAATTGGGCGCTAGAGCAAAATCAATCTTATTTTTGGTGCCTTGGTTCATCGTTTAAATATAGCGATAATTTTTCAGATTTGGATAAACTGGAAATATGGAATGAAATTCATTATGATACCAATATTATTTATAGAAAATCTGTAGATAAATTTTATGCATATACCGGCGAATATAAAAGAGATATTAAAACTTTAAAATTGTACGGAGATTATTTTCATTATTTTTTTTCGAATAATATTCTTGCGATTCATGGTAACCCTGAACTATCTTTTAAAGACATAGAAAAACCCTCGTGGAATTTAAGTCTGGGGTTATTAATTTGTCTCTTGAGCAGCAAGGATAATGGTGCGTCTGTCATAAATACAGTAATTTATTATAGATTTTTCGATGTATTCAAATCCACAGAATCATCTTCAAAACTTTATAATTTTAACGATTTTGGAATAAAATTCTCGTTTCCATATAATTTCCTTTAATTAATTATTTTTAATATTAAATATTAATATTATGAACACAGACAACAAAAAAAACGAAGACCAACATAATTTGCATTGTGCTTATTGTAAAACGGACGCAAAAATGGTTGGTGAATGGCATCAAGACATAAATCTTGCTTATAAAGATAAAAATGATCATTTAAAAGAACACAATGACCATGATGTAAAGATAATGGATAAGCAAGAAGAGTCTTAAATATAAAAATTATTTTTATCTGCCATATTGTTAAACTTAATAGTTCAAGTAAATTTTTCATACTTGTCAGGAGTCTTCATTTAGGAATGTAGTTTTAAGTTCTGATAATCATATCTGATGTATCATCCTTGATATTTCTGACAATGGGAGCCGTTCTTTATATATTTTCATTTTATTTCTGATTTTTTGTACGTTGTGATTATAATTATGTTTATCGGGATAAATTTAAAACCGTCAATGATTATCCTGAACTGATAAAAAATGAACCCCTGCAATTCGAACCCGGAACGGGCTAGGATTGGGAAACAGGAGAAACACCCGCTACAACTCTTGATTAAAAAAATGCGGAAATCATACTCGTATGAAATCCGCATTGATATAATAAAATGTACCTGTTTACTTTATTAACATTGCCTTCTTTGTCATTATAATTTTTTGTCCGTTACCTTCCGCTATGAGCCTGTAGAAATATACTCCGCTTGCGAGATTTACGCCGTTAATTTGAACTGTATAATATCCAGCCGGTCTTTGTTCATTCGCAAGTGTTAAAACTTCACGTCCGGTCATATCGTATAATTTAATCGATATTTTACTATCAAACGGCAGGCTGAAATCAATCTTTGAAACAGGATTGAATGGATTAGGATAGTTCTGTGAAATATCATATTTGACAGGAATTCCAACCTCCACTACATTACTCAAATTAAAATATGTATAGTTGCCGTTATAATCTACCTGTTTCAATTTATAATTATATTTTCCTGAGTTTAAATCTCTATCCTCAAATGAATAATTCGATGGAGTTGTCTTTGTCTTGTTCCCCGCCACGAAACCAACTTTTGTCCATATACCTTTGTCACTCTGAGCAGTGCGAAGAATATCAAATCCGGAATTATTATTTTCCGATGCAGTTGTCCATTTTAATATTACATTTCTTCCCGATACGTTCGAAGTAAACGATGAAAAGTTAACAGGCAACGGAGCATTCCCGTCTCCGAAAGAAAATGTTGAAAATGAATTTAAACCTGTTACAGCGATAGTTTTATCGGTTGTATTCGGCGTCGATGTAAATTGCGTCCAGACTGATGAAGAATATTTAGCTATTCTGAATAAACTTTCCGAACTTATTGTGCCCTGACGGGCTAAATTATATTTATTTACAATATCATAAAGATATCCGCTTCCATCAGGTACGGTAATAGTTAAATTCTCGTTTGCATATAAACTGGAACCTCCCGCGTTTGGCGGATTTACACCCGGTTCAAATACAGCTGAGATAGTTGTAGGTAATGTTCCGCCATTTGCATGCCAGGTGATAGTTGCAAGAGTAGTACCTGCAAAACTAATTATAGAATTTCCGTTATCTGCTATGCTTCCGGATATTGTCAGATTACCTGAAGAAACTACAGGTGTGAATTCATAGGCACCAATATCAATCGCACCGGTTGTTACTGACGTACTGCGCGGATTACCATTAATATCCGTCGAAACAGCACTCAGAGGAAACGCTCCTGCATTAACATTCCAGCTGTTAACATTATTAACATCCGGCTGTAAATTAGTCGGAGATGTAAATCCGGGGTCAGCCGTTATGGAAAAAATGTCTTTTCCCGTTGCTGTTGCCCAATCGGATAATGTTAATGCCGTTATAGTCGTTGAAAATTTGCCGATTGCTGCAACGCCTGTACCGGTTGGATTTACGTAGTAATTATTAAAATCTATATCCGTGAACTGTGTGTTATCACCTTGAGCATATATTGCACAGGAACCATAACCTGATGAACCTGCAAGTCCTAAAGTATTTACAATATTATTATTCCTTACATCTGCCGATGAACCCGCTCCCAGACAAATGCCGATTGACATTGCTAATCCGAGATTCAATGTATTTCCGTACAGATTAATTGAATTATTAAAAATGCTAATACCTGATTGTGTACCATAAAGATAAATAGCCATCGGGTTATTTCCTAAATTTCCGACATAATCATACCCGACGCCGTAAATATTATAAATTACATTATTACTTATTGTAATATTTGACGGTGAATTTCCGGAAGAGATTTTTATTGCCTGTGCACAGTAACCGTTACTTCCGCCATAGCCCAGGTTATAAATTTTATTTTTTTCAATTACAGTATTTTTATTTCCTGCATCAACCCAAATTCCGTTATCAAGTTCATCATCTGTGTTATCAAAATTTGCAATATTGTTTCCGCTTATTATTGCTCCATTGAACCCCTGTATATATATACCACAGTAACGAATTGCATTTGAACCTATCGAATTAAGGTCATTGCCTGAAATATTCAAACCACTTCCGGTTCCTAAAGCTGTGACAGAAGTACCATAAATACCATAATAAGATTTCTGTATACTATTATTTTGAATCGCTATTCCATTAAAATAACCTCCCGAAAAACTAAAGTCTGTCATTACAACTGCCGTACTTGTATTTATCCCGTTTATAAGATTACAATTTATCACTCCGGAACCTGTAATGGGAGTAGTTCCCAATGAAGTGAAAGCGATTACTTCAGGCGATAGAGTAGATGTATTAGAAATCGTTAAGTCCCTGGTTGTACCGCTCGTAGAATTAGAGCCATCAATAGTAAAATAATTGCTGAGAATTCTAAAAACGGGAATATAATCTGATGACGTCGATATAGACGTCGTTACTCCGGTATTTGGTTTTATGGAAATCGTATTTGTAGATGAAGGCATATTTTCATTTGCTATATTTATAACAATCGGGTAAGATTCACCCGTTGTATAGGAAGCATCATCCAGCAATAATCTTGTAACTCCTCCAACTCCACGAAAATTTAAATCCGAAACCGCACCTGTAATTGTAGCATAGACACCATTGATATTCATCGGAAAACTGAATTCGGGATGTTCGGACTTTAATATATGCAGCGGTCCGTTATATTTTTTCCCGTTTTCCATCGGTATCCAATCAATCTGTTCAACTGTTACAGATTTTTGTTTTACTTTCAGCAAACCTGATTTTGATTTACTGTCGCTATTTATTTCCTGCACAAAAACATTTTTAACTACTTTCTTTACAACTTTCTCGAAAGTAATATGTTTACCCATTATTCTGTTAAAAGCAGTTAAACCAACAGTAATATCACCGCTTAAAGGCGAATACGTGACAGTATAATTGCTCGGGAATGTTGGCGGAGTCGCAGCGGCAGGAGGGTTTGCAGTAAATCCACCTGCTCCACCTGATGGAAATGCTCCGACAGTTGGAGTTGCAGCTGAATCCTGTGCAACAATATAATAATATACAATATCTGCAACAACTACACCGCCTCCAAAAGTAAACTGATAATTATTTCCGCCGATAAATGTACCTGTTGCTGAATTCCAACTACCCGTATCAATTTTCCAGTATAAAACCGGTAAACCAATACCTGTCGTCGGAACGCCATCCGAGTCAGTAATTGTTGCGGTTAAAGTTCTGCTTCCTGTGCTATTTGTATTAATAAGTGGTGTGTACGATATTATCGGAGGATTTAAATCTGCGGGATTTTGAGGTGTTAATCCCGTTCCCGATAGATTTGCTGCCGCATATTGCGTAAATAATATTGCTGAAAGCAATACTGCAATGATGAAAATGTTTAGCGTTTTCATAATTATTATATTTAATTGTTTGCAGTGTATTTATTTATTAATTAAATAATTGAGTTTATTTCCTCACTTTATTACCCGAAAGTACTCTTTTCACAGAATTAGCAGAATCGCGCATCCGGACATTTTTTCTGAAACAAGAAATGAGTAAATATTTATTACAAGTAATATTTTTGTTTAAATTAATTTTCATGAATAAAATTATTATTAAAATTTGTTTAAAAAATAAATTTTTAATATTAATCTTAATCTTTGCAAAATTAGAACTGGAAAGATTTAATATTAAATTTTTATTAAACTAAGAGTACTGGTTAGTTTTGATAATCGAACAATTCTCCCTCTTAAAAAAGCCTTTTGGGACAGACCTTGATTATCGAATAAATCAACTTTCCATACTGCTATTCATTACTTACTTGCAAGAGTTTTCTTAAACTCAATCATCGTTTATTTAAATATATTCATACGTACACTTTTTGTCTTATACAGGAACAAATATTTCTTAAGCTTGTTTTGTTCCGACCATTTAATGTTTAATATCGAACAAATAACATGGTATAAAGTTCCTGTAGAAATAGAATGTTGAATAACAAAGATGAGTCGCCGGTTTTTGGAAATATTATTAAAACAAAAAAGGAGTTATACAGACGGATAACTCCTGAATTTCAGAATAGTGGTCGGATTTTTTACGTTGATTTCATCCTACTGAAATAAAAAAATTAAAGAATAATAAACTCTTTATGAGTATTATTATAAATAATCCATTTAAATTAAAGCAAAAGGGTTCGTTATAAAACCTTAAAATATTTATTCTATCGTAAATTCTTTGGATATCGGTGATGAGTTATCAACGGCAATCTTTACTGTTACGGAATATTTGCCCGGCTCTAAATCAGCATTTGGCTTAAAGGTTGAATTCACAACTCCGCTTTCCGTTTCCACTTCTGCAGTTCCCATACTTTCACTTTCGTGTTTCCATTCAAAAGTTACTTTTGTTTTCGAGGGAGCATTTTTAAGATTTGCAGAACAGTAAATAACCGGGACATTGCCGGGTAATGAAACTAAATCACCGTTACATTCGCTTCCATTTAACGAAGAACACACTTTTACGTCTGAAAGATTGGCAGTAGAAACACTACAGGAAGGAAATATACTTGTAAAACATATTGCACTTAAAAAAGACAGTGCAAGAATTAATTTTGAAATATTCAAGATTTTATTCATACTTTGGTTTTTAAAATTAAACATAAATTCAATAACAACAATTAATTAAAAAAAGTTGTTATTTAATATTTTTTTTCTACATACCTTTTTAAATACGGCGGTTGATTTAGATACTTAAAATATTGCCTGCTTGCAATGGTATGACAAAATCCCAACAACCAAATTCTAGCAGAAATATCTAAACTGAAAATCTAAATTCGTGAGACTTTTATTCTGTGGAATTATTTCGATTTAATATGTGTAATGTCATTTTGATTTTGATATTTGTAGAAAGCGGATAAATGACAGTCATTGCATTTTGAATATACACAGGAATTGACGAAATAAATTTAAATCACTTACATCAAACTTCAATGATATACACTTCTCTTGAATGAATAAAGGATTAGTTCTTTTTTCAATCCTTTGGACGATTGCGTTAATCATTCTCCCTGTATAGCTTTGTTTATATTAAAAGAATTTTGAACAGGTATGTTGATTTGGTAAGATATCTCAATATATCGGAAATGAGAGATGAAAGCGGTGATAAGAATAAATCTAAATGTCCAGTAATAATATATGCGATTTTAAATATTTCAATTTATAAATAATTAAATAAAAAGGTGAAAATAAAATGTCTATAATAACTGTGCTAATCACATTGGTTGTAGTTGGGTTTGTTATGTGGCTGATAAATCGAATTCCAATGCAGAGAACAATAAAAACAATTGTTAATGTAGTAGTCGTAATTGTCGTTGTAGTCTGGTTATTCAAACTTTTTGGCTTGTGGGCTTATTTATCAAACATAAAAGTTTAAATTTAATAAGAATTGTGTTCGTGTAACTTTCTTTTAGGGTTCCCGATTTGACCAATATATATTTTTAAGCGGATAAAGAATGTAATACGTATGTATAAAACATCTTTAATATTTTTTCGTCCCGATGGACATCGGGACGAACTCTTCTAAAATAAAAAAGCGATTATAAAATCGCTTTATAAATTGTACATTTTTCAATTGTACCTTTGCCAATTGATTGTGGTCGGGATGGCCAGATTCGAACTGGCGACCTTCCCGACACGTCGGGACGCGCTATGTTGTCATTTCGGAAATGATTTTTATCAAATAATTTTTGTTTTTAGTGTTTTTTAATTTCAATTCGAACTTTACAGCATCGCTTCTTGATAAAAATTCTTTTTTGAAAACTAATTTCCAGGGTCCTTTGTATTTTGTAGATTTACTTTGATTGGAATTGTGTTCGTATAAACGTCTCTCAAGATTTTCGGTATGACCAATATAATATTTTTCCGAGCTTAAAGATTGTAATACATAGGTGTAATACATCCTTAATAATTTAATTTGTCGGGATGGCCAGATTCGAACTGGCGACCTCTTCGTCCCGAACGAAGCGCGCTACCGGGCTACGCTACATCCCGAATCTTATAAAAACTTAATATAACATTCAAAAATCAAACTTTTTAGTCATCTTTTCAGGTTTTTTGAAAAATCCCTGCCTTTTAAAAACCTCAAAAAACGGTCTAAATTGACCTCAGTGTTTCTGCTTTTGCACAAAATTAGCACAAAAAAAGCACAAAAACCGTCAATGATTGTTATAATATTTTTCAAAAAACTTATATTAATTTATGAAAATATTAATTAAAAAAGGAGTCAAAATGTTTATCTCAGAAAACAGAATAGTATTTTTACTATCATAAAAAGAAAGGATTTTAATTGAATTCATTTGAAAATTCAAATAACATCGATGACCTTAAATTGTTATCTATCAACGAAGCAAGAAAATTACTTAAAATAAGACATGAGGTAGTAAAGAAATTGATTAACGAAGGGATGATTAAAGTAATTGTAATCGGTAATCGAATAAAAATTCCAATGATTAGCCTGAAAAAATTTATAGAAGAAAATTCTAAGAGATTAAATGAAGAAGCAAATGAACAATATAAGTTAAAAAGAATTGACTACATAGAAAATCAAATTAATTTGATAATTAAAAAACATACGCGGAGAATTTAAATCAGAAATCTTTTTTGGTATAACTCACATGCAAATTTTATTTCTTTATGTAAGCATTCAAACCAATTACAACTTTCTTGCCATCGATTACACATTCTGTTGGCACGTTTCCGTGTGTAGTTGCTATCACTAGAGTTTTACCGGATGCACTGGGAGTTGGCTCCTGTAAATCAATAACGATGATAAGCTTTCCATCTCTATTTTGACTTCCATTGTAATTTACCCTTATTTAGTTATCTCGAAATTGAGCGATTCAATTTATAAAATCAAGTAAATATTTTCAATTTTCTTATTCGATTTTTAATTAATAAAAGCTTGAAGTAAAAACTCCTAGCATTTAATATTGACTTATAACAAATTATACTTTTTTTTAAAATCACCCTTTTTGGTCTGATATGTTCTGAAAAAGTAAAATTAAAAGGATAATAATTCTTTATCAATTATTTTTCTGTCTTTATAAATATACACATAGTATATCATACGCTCTCTATCAAAATCATATATATATGGAATTTTCATTTTCAGTTCACTATTATTAAATTCTACTTCTATTAGATCATTTCTGGTACCAAACCTTTCAGAGATCCAATAATCTATCTCTGATTTTAATGATATTACCCTGAAAAAGGCAGCGGACCCGGCAGCCTCTTCAATAAGAATAATTACATCATTTTCTTCATTATTAAATATATTTTTAATATATAAAGAAAATATTTCTTCATCTTTAAATATTTCTGAACCATTAAACACAATTAAATCAGAAGAATATGGAGAATACGTTATAATTTTTATAACTCCATAAGATGTTTGGATCGATTCTCTGATTTTTTGAGAATGTAAATTACAATAAAATAATAAAATTATTGCAATAAAAATGAATTTTATATGATTCATAGAAGAAATATTGCTTAAATTTTAAAAACAATTTTATAACTCTAACATTAAATTAAAATCGGATAATTTTCCTTATTTTTAACTAATTAATAATTCTGTAATTTCAATTCAACAAAGCTATTTAAAAACACAAAATATTTAAAAGAATTGCCTTATAAAATTATTTTCTCTTGTACTTCCCCAAATAATTCCTTACAAACTCACCGTACGTTGCTCTCCAACAGGAAAATAAAATACCTCTAAATATTTTAAAAAGTCTTGTATAACAAAAGAGTCAATTCAATTTTAATTTTCAAGCCTTGTTGTTTTTGTCATCTATGGCGAAAGGGCTCCAGTTATAATATCCAAAATATTAATTAAATAATAATTCCGGTCTATACTCAGAATGCATAGTATCATAATGATACCACTTTGCGCCCCAGATAAATCCATGCTTTTCGAAAACCTCTGCAACTTCAAAAGGAATTCTGTTTTTATACTTCATCGATTTATCCCACTGCCAGTAATCAGAATATTCCGTATTAATATCAATCGCTATTCCAAAAGCATGGGCATTATAACGATCTGTACCGAAAATTTTTCTGTAGTTAAATGTACCCGCTGTCTTTTTAAAATACTTGTGATACTTCTCAAGGAGCTTCTCAAGATCTTCCATCACTGCTTTGAATTTCTTATCAACTTCATTTATTGTACTGACTTGTACACTTGTTCCGAACCAGTTGATCGTTGTGAGATTACTTGTAACAGCAGACTGTGAGTTACCGTACATTTTCTCAAAGAATGGTTCATATCTTATTCTTCCCGGTTCAAAGTTTTTTGCAGGAGGTTCACTCCATTTTGCTCCCATTACATATTCCTGTGAAATCATATCTTCGATATCCGCATTTTCAAGTTTCTCTTCGTGTGTTTTTTCCTTACCATCGTCATAAATCATTGTTGCTCCGTCTTTCCAGTATAATTTGTTGCCATCAGCTTTATCAAGAAAATTTGGATATGCTTTAAGAAGTTTTTGTAAACCCGTTAATGTTGTTTTAGTTGAGTCTTTCTTTTGTTTGGATGCTGTAATATTTTCACTTTTTGTTTCCTTGTTCTTTGATTCGTTACACTGAAACGAAAAGAGCATTGGAATCACAAACGCTAATAAAAGTATTATTTTAGTTTTATTCATTATCTGTTTTCTTTTTTAATTATAAAATTTAATTATACGAAACCATAATAAATAATTTAAGTTGATCGTTTGTAATGAATCATTGAAAATTTCTTAAAATCCAGTCCACGATTTTAGTCATGAGTGAAAATAATTTTAATTTTCTAACCGTTTTAATTGAAAATCCTCAGCGGTTGACGGTTTTTGCATTATAATGGTCAACTTAAGTAAATAATTTAGAACAAAAAACTTTCAAACTTATCCCCTGGTGTCAGATATAGTTCTTTTTCGTATTCATTTTGTAGATACATCGTTCTGCTTAAATGCATCATAAACAATTCAGTATAGTGCAACTTTGAATTCACTGCCCGGTATCAAATAAAGTGATTTAATTTGTTCTCTCACTTTAATAAAATAAATCCCGTTAGGTAGTAAAAACGTGAAGAAAATACTTCCATGATTTACGATATAATTACAAATCCACTTGCCGGCAAAGGAATATAATTCAATTATTGCCTTATTTTGATTCTGCAACTTAAAAGAGAAGCTATCTCCATACCCTTTCGCTTGGCTATACTTAATAATAATTAATCTAGTAGTGTTATCATGAAGAAATCCTCCTTGAATCGGTCCCTTTGCATCTAACTTTTCTTGTCCCAAAGCATTTGAGAAAAGAACCATAAAGAATATTATCCTCAAAACGGTTTTTGTCTTTTTCATTATAATCTAATATATTAGTTTAAAAAAACAATTTAATTTACTTGTTTTCTGCAGTCTCCTCAATAAACGATTCAGGTGTATAAGTCACCCTTGCAAAGTTTTTTGTTATTAATTCGGTGCTAACAATCTTCCCGCTATTAGATTTTAATATCTTTTCTCTCCATATCTCGTTTTTTCTGTAGAAAGCTCCATTTACTTTTACAAACTGATGCTCTTTTTCCATCACATTGTATTCATAATCCAGATCTGTGTCAATCCGAATTTCACCTTCTAAATATTTCTCTGTCAACCATAGATTGATTTGGAAAGTATGGTCTGTGTTGTTTGTAAATTGATAGTCATGATAATTATAGAATACTGTTGCCCCGCTTCCAAAAGGTAATACACGCTCATCGTCAGGAAAAGGATCATAAGAATGAGGATAAATTTCAGTAACCGTTAAAGGACTATGAATTACTAACCAATTAATCATGTTCGATATCTGGCAAACCCCACCTCCTATTCCTGATTTCACTTCGCCAAATGATAACTCCATACCATCTAAATAGCCCTTTCTTTTCGTCTGCAATCCGACAAGTTTACAGAATGAAAATGTTTCCCCTGGCCTTATTAAAATACCATCAATATTCTTAACCGCAATTTTCAAATTAGATACTTTATTAATTTGTAATTGCATATCACTATCACCAAGTTTCTTCAGTAAGACAGATTGATGTTTCTTTACATGAAATGGCAACTTCTCATTACTGAAACTGTATGCATAATTTTTTCTATCAAAATACCAGTCATAATATCTTCTTAACCGTTTTATCCAGACAGCTAAGAAATATATGTATTCGCTTCTTTGGCTTAGAAGTTTCTTTTGCTTCAATAATATTTTAATTTTAGATGTTTATCTTTACACCATCTACCTGTTTTGATTTACATATTCTAACTTGTAGGTTGATTGATGTTATTTTTTCAATATCGTAAATTCTACTCTTCTGTTTAATTGTTTACCTTCTTCTGAATCATTTGAAGCAATTGGCTTTGATTCTCCGTATCCTTTTGCAATTATTCTGTTTTGTGATATTCCTTTAGATACTATGAAAGCTACTACAGAATTTGCTCTTTCAAGTGAAAGGTTTAAATTATATTCATCTGCTCCTACATTATCCGTATGACCGGCTATTTCAATTTCAATAGTAGGATTATCCTTCATCAGTTTAACAACTCTGTCTAATTCCTGAAACGATTCTGGCCTGAGAACAGACTTATTGAAATCAAAAAATATATTATTTAGCCTGACTGTTTCTCCAATCTCAATCGGCTTCATTTCAACATTAAAATCCATTTCCTTGTATTCGCTTATTGTTGTTAAATCAAGATAGTTGGATATTGAATAATAGCCGTCAACAGTAGCAATAAAGGAATATTGTTTTCCATATGGCAAAACAATTTTATAAGAACCATCAGAAGGATTTGTTCTTGCTATTCCTGCCTCAATTCCCTCCGGTAAAGTATAATAAGTTATTGCAGCTTCTAACGGCTGATTATTTTTGGGGTTCAGCACTTTTCCTGAAATAAGAACCACAGGATTTGGTTTTACCTTTTCGGGTAGTTTTATTCTGAAGATATCTTCATTGCCATAACCGTTTGATGAAGAAACAAGGTATGCATAATCTCCTTTTGCCGAAATTGAATAATAAGCATCCCAACCGCTTGTATTTATACTCTTACCTAAGTTTTCAGGCTGCGACCATTTTAACCAGGAATCATCTAACCTTCTTGACATATATATATCATTATTTCCATATCCACCTTTTCTATCGCTTGAAAAATATAATGTAACATCATCTGATGCAATAAATGGAGTTGAATTACCATATTCACCTTCATTTACATTAATTGGATATGGTAATAACCGTGGTTCACTCCACGTACCATTTTTATTTAAGAAACTAATATACAAAGATTGAAAATAACTATTTTTACTTTTACAAAAATACATTATTAATGTTTTACCGCTGTTCGATAAAAATGCTCCCGTATATACGGAGTTAGTTAAATAATTTTTATAATTAATAATATTTAGTCTTTCAGGCGCACTCCATCCGTTAAATGTTTTATTGGAAAAATAAAGACCATTTTTATTATCATTAATATCGTTATTTCCTTGATATATTAAAAGATTATTTCCATCCGGAGTAATTGACAATACATTATTTACTTCGAGATTTCCGAAAGGCTCGTTCATTTTATTTGCGGGTAACCAATTTCCACTATTATCAATAATTGAGTACCATGCTTCTTGAAAAAAATTACTGCCTACTTGTTTGCTTTTTACGAAATATAACGTATTACCATCCGGGGATATAATAGGTCCTAATTCACTTATGTCAGAATTAACATTCCGCCCCAAATTTTCTAACTGTTGGGCACTCGCTATAGTTGCTTGAAAGAACAATATAAAAGCAAAAACTAAGTGGTAAAGTTTTGTAAGTTTCATATGTTAAATTTTTCTAAATAGTTTATAAAAAATTTTAAATTTATAACTGATATTAAAATTTTGTTTTCCATTTGACCCTTCGAACACGTATTGTCTTAACCGAAATATCTTATCTTTAACCCTAAAAATCTCTTTCTTTAATTTGTGTAATAAGTCAAATTTAGTGATAATAATATTCTTCAACCATTTGTCATTCCTTTATGTTTCTAAAAGTAATCGTGGATATCTTTTCCCTTCTCTGTGATTTCTGTGTGTCCGCCGCGGCGGATGGTGAATAATCTCTAATACTCATTTCTAATCCCCAAAGCAATACAACCAACCGTCTTTCGATGCAACATATATTTTCCCATTATATACTATTGGTGTAGCCTCAAAATAATAACCCTTTTTCTCAAGTAAGGTGAAATTATAATCTTTATCAAACTCAAACAAATACATCCCACCATACCCGCAGGCTATAAGTTTGTCTTTAAACATTATTGGTGAAGAAATAGACGATCCTACTTTATATTTGAAAATTAATTCTGGTTTATCCACTATAGTTTTCCCGTCAAAACTCTTTGCCGTTCCATCAATAGATTTATAGTCAATAACGTATAAATATCCATCTATTCCAATAAATGCCGAGAGTGGTTTTGTTTCCTTTAATTTATATTTATCGTTCACGCAAGCACTTCCAATTACGCCGCCATCCCATGAAAGTAAATGAAAATTTCCAACAGGATAGTACCAGACAAGTGCAATTTCAGGTGATTTGTTTGGATTAAGCTTAAGTAAGCCACCATTACCTGCAATGTATTGTTTCTCAACAGGTATAAGTAAACAACTATCATCCGTAACAACCGGTGAACCGTTTAAGTCAGCACCTATAAAATATTCCCAGTCTATTTCTCCGCTTTCAATATTATACCCGTAAACATAACCTGAACCAGCAGTAATGTAAACTTTGTGATTAAAAAGAGATGGTGACGATTCCGTAATAATATTCCCGCCTATTCTCGAAATATCTTTTGTAGTAAATAAATTTAATTCATTAAATAATTCTGGTTCATAAAATTTACCGTTTACTGATGCATAATCATCATTAGGATTAAACACTTTGAAAATCCCGTTTTCAAGCCCTATGTAAGCCGTATCTCCTACTATTAACGCAGAACCGTCAACATCACGGCTGTTACTGCGTGTGCGTACAACTTTCGTTCTGAAAAGTTCTTCTCCGTTTATGGCAGAAATTCCTCTGTAATTATATTCTGATTTTGCGGACTGCCTGCTGCCCTGTAGAATAACAAGTTTATTCTCTTTACTCAAGCTTTTTTTATTGTAAAATAATGTACCTGTTCCTTTCACTGCATCGTCGAATAAATATTTCCAAACAACTTCACCGGTTAAAGCATCTATTTTTCTGAGATTATAATCATAAGAGCCTTGCAATAAATAAATATTATCTTTTTCTCTGAATAAAAGTGGTTGACCTGTCCATCCCGCGCCATATCTCATATTATATCCTCCAGCGTTATAAGGCATATGAGAAGGAGCTCCTCCAAGCCAGCATTTCCAGATGAGATTTAATGAAGAAGGAGGATCATCACCGTAAAAACATCTTTTGCTATCTCCCAGAAAAGAGCCGATAATAATTTCATAGTCATCTATTTGTTTTACTGTATCTACTACCACAGGTTTTGGAATTGTTTCAACCTCATGTTTCTTTTCTTCGTCCTTACAAGAAATTAGTGTTGTCACATAAATGATAAATATTATTAGTAGGTATTTCATATACTTTTATTCTCTCCGTATATAAAATCTATTTACAGCATATTAGAAATCGCATATTTATAATTTTTCAGTTTTCGCATTTAAACTTGAGTACATCAAACATATTTAGAATAATTTACTAAGATATTCAGGATGTTTAATGCGAATATCTTCTAACAATTGAATAGGAATAATAGTATAATCTACACTTTTGCTACTACTTGCCCGATTAATATAATATTCATTTGTTTTGTAAAATTCAAAGTTAACAACGCCATCGTTTGATTCAGAAAATTGCTTATAAGGCTCAATATGTGACAATAAATTTTCTATTTCATCGCATACATTTTTGCTCCATGTATTGACGTCAATTGTTACTAATTTATTTTTATAAAACCATCCGGTTACATTCTCGCCCTCATATATTTCAATATATGAATATATGCTCTCAATCTGACCATCTTTTTCCCAAAAACCATTTTTCTGCTCACTCAAACTTTTCCCAAAAGAAACTTTCTTTCCAAATAATTCGAGTGTCTGCCCTACCGAAAAAGAAAAAGGCAATAACAGAAAAAACATTATTGCTAAATATTTATATTTCATACTTTTCTATATTTAATTTTAATAAAATTCATAGCTGTAAACTCCTTTCAATATACCCTCCTCAGTATAGCTACTTTCGAAAGTTGTTTCTTTAATCAATCCATTTTCAAAATATTCTATTGATTTCTTTGAATAAAATTTAACAGAATTTGTTCTGCAATTTTTTTCTAATTCTTCAATTTGGAATACATTATCCCCCGAATAAATATATTTGGTTTGAATAATATCCTCAGTCTGTTGATTACATAGATTTTCTTTTGAAATTAATTTACCGTTTTCATATACATTGTCATATTCAATATAGTATGGTGGGTCTGATGTTGGTTCATCTCGACCGTATTGAATTTGAATTAAATTCCCCAGATTATCATATTTGTAAAATTCTTCACCCCCATCACTTCCAACGGATTTTTTCTTTATTATATTTCCAGATTTATCATAAAAGAAAGACGTTGTAACACCATCACCACTTTCATAACCATAATACGACTCTTCTATCATATTTCCATTATTATCATACTTATAATTAACAATACTAGATTCAACATTATTATAATATCCTTTTATTTCTATCGGTTTCCCACCTTTATCATATTTTGTAATATTTTTACTACCATCACTGTTAACAATTATTTCCGTTTTTACTTTATTACTTTTGTATAAAGTGCGTTCTTTATCAAGCTCTATCTTCGATTGCGAATAACCTTGTAATGCAAAACACGTTATTGCGATGAATATTAAATTTAATTTAATCATATTATTAAAGTTTTTTTAATTTAAAATTCATATATAAAATGATATTGCAATAATTTATTGCAGTATTTATTATAAAATTATTTATTTAAGCAAATTTTTAAAACAGCAGTTTCAAAATTAAAATATTCTGCTTTTAAATCGTCTTTATGATAATAATCAGAACTTATAGTTCCAACATCCTCGTCTTTCTCAGTTACAGTTTTATCAAATTGAAATTGCTTTAATGTTGCATCGATTAATCTCATGTATTCTACCGTTTGCCAACCATTCAGTTCAAGACAAATTAGTTTATTATTTTTAAATTTAGCTGTAATCCAATAATTATCGAACGAATTGGAATAATTTGTTTCGTACTTGTAACTCAAGTCGGTTCCATCTTTAGAATCAAATTTGAATTCATTAAATATCGAAATAAATTCATCAGAACTCATTCCAAATATTATCTCTTTATTGAATAATTTAATTGAATTATCGGTGGTTTTACTTACGAATTCACTTTCAATTGTATTATATGAATATATATTCCATTTGCTTTCTAAATCTTTATTTGATTGACCGAATAATGGAATTGTCAATAAAATTGTTAATAATAAAAGTGTTGTTTTCATAAATTAAGTATTTAATAATTAGCTAAATAAATTTTTTAATAAAATTCATATTCGTATCTTAATCCAAAAACCCTTCCGCCATTTTGGAAATCATAAGAAGATTCTTCTTTTTCCAATAAACCATTAGAATTATAATAGTATTTGCCAAAACTAACCGTAGAAGTACCCGGAGTATAAAATTTGTATTCAATTAATTACCCTTTTGAATTATAAAATAATAACTGTCTTGCATATTCATTGGAATTGAACATTTTCACTTTGATTTTTATTTCGCATTGTATTTTCAATATTACTGTTTCTTGTATGCATACAACATATAGTCTTCCATCACTAACCCATCAGCTTTAACATTTTTACCATCGTGACTATAAGTGGCTTTTACGAACCTGAAATTTCTATTTCCGAAATTATCAGGAATATCATTAATTGTAAATTTTCCTTCGTTAACTTTAATTCCTTTATGAATTGTTGAGTCATAACCCCAATTTTCTCCTCCGTCCTCGGAACCACCATAAATGAAAACAATCTCCAACTCATCTCCTTGAACAGACATAATGAAAGAATAACTTGATTCATAACTCTCGGAACCGGCAATATAGCAGCCTTGGTAATTAGTAAGATTTTCTTGAACATTTGTTTTAAAATTGGTTGAATTAAAATACATACCCTCATCTGCTATGAAATACTCTTGTGAATATATCGTTTGAGAAATGAATAGAGTGATTAATATTATAATAAAGGTAAATAATGTTTTCATAATTAAATTTATTTTAATATTTTAAATTCTACTCTTCTGTTTAGCTGTCTACCTTCATCAGTATCGTTCGTAGCAACCGGATTTGACTTACCATATCCTTTAGAAATAATTCTACTTGAATTAATTCCTTTAGATACAAGATATTCTTTTACAGAATTTGCCCGGGCATTTGAAAGAGTAATGTTATATTCATCTGCACCAATATTATCTGTATGCCCAGAAATTTCAACATTAATATCAGAATTATCATTTAAAAATTTGTATAACCTATCTAATTCAGGATATGATTCTGGCTGAAGTTCTGATTTGTTAAAATCAAAGAATATATTGTTTATTCTAATCGAAAGTTGTTGATTCTTCATTTCTTCATAAGATACTATTGTAATATTATCTTTATGATTTAGATTTTGTTTTAACGAAGTAAAATCAACTACTCTTGATATCGGATAAAAATCCTTTGAATCAATATAATAGCTGTAAATTTTTCCTGAAGGAAGAACAATACAATAATAACCATTTGAGGTTATACCGCATCTTCCAACAGGCAATCTAGTATTCATATCCTCAAAAACAATATATCCGCTTATATTTTTACTGCAACCGCAACTAATACTTCCTGAAACAGTTACAAAATTCTGATAATTATTAGAGGTTATATATACTAATGCTTCATTCATAAGAGAAACGGCATCAAAATATAAAACATTATCTAAAGGAAAATCTTTTAATAATTCCAGAACCAAAATATATTTTCCTTCATTAAATGCTTTTTGAGCGTCTGTAAAAATTTGTGATTCTTTATTATTTATTGAGAACTGAGAAAATTTAATTGTAAGGAAATCCATTTTTGTCTTATTAATAAAAATACAACCTGTAATGTATAAATTATTTTGTTTGTCTAAAACAACCGAACGAGCTCTTATTAAATTGTGGTCAGTATCATCATGAGAAAAGTTAGTAATTTCATTTCCGAAAGTATCATATTTTACAGTTAAAAAACCATCACCTGTTATGTAAATATTATTGTCACTATCAATATTTAAACAACATGCATAACATTTTTTACCCGTATCAAACTTTTTTAACCATTGCTCAATACCATTATTATTATATTTTATTAAAATAAACGTGTTTTTATTTTCAATTTCTTCGTTTCCTAATATATAAACATTTCCATTCTTATCAACCAAAATATTATTGTTCGCTAAAATACCTGTTGAACCATCCTTTTTTTTATAAAATTGCGCCCATTGCTGTTTGCCATTTTTATCATATTTTAAAGTAATATATGCATAGGTCTGATTCCAACCCCTTACAAAAACGTTACCAAAGTCATCCACATCTATCCCATCTGCTCTGTTGTAACCATTTCCAGTCTCATTATAAGTATTCATCCACAATTTATTACCTTTATCATCGTATTTAATAGTGAAGAAATTTTGAATCATTGTTTCCATTTTTTCAGCATTATGTCCAGTAATATAAATATTATTCTTATTATCAATTTTCATTTTTTGTGGATATGCCCCTGGATATTTAACTACCCATTGATTAATTCCAAGATTGTTATATTTAATAGTTATACATTCTATGTTTTTTTCATCATATGAACATCCAGTTATATAAACATTTCCTTTCATATCTATCATTAAATCAGATACATAATCAGTATTATAATTATTGTCAAATCTTTGTTCCCATTCAATTTTTCCGTTATCATTTATTTTTAAAGTAGCAAAATCATATTCTGATTTTTCCCCTTTGCTAAATCCAGTTACATAAATGTTATCACTTAAATCAATTACCATTTTTGTTGCTCTATCCGTATCATTTGCAGGACCGTTATAAGTGGTTCTCCATTGTTCAATCCCTAAATTATTGTATTTAATTATTAAATAATCGAAACTTGAACTAGAATTATATTCTGAACCACATACTATTACATCACCCTTACTATTTAAAATAATTGAATTTGCAAGGCTGATTCCCTCAGCATTATTTCCAATTGCCCATTCTTCTTTCACAGTTTGTGCAATCAATATATTTGATAATAATATTGTTATAAATGTGAACAAATATATAATTTTTTTCATAATATTAATTTAAAAGATTTTATAATAAATTATTTTATAAATAATCTTAATGCATTTTAAAGTTAATTGAATATTTACCCGTTTTAAATTTTTTATATTATTGCATTTCTTCATTAGATTTTTCAAGATTCCATGTAAAGGAACCATTATCCGTATACCTGTACCAATCCCCGTTCATTTTATTTCCATTATCAGAAACTGTCCCAATAAATTTTCCCGAACCCTTCGCATTCTTATCTTCATAAATTATTACTTGTCCGGATTGTGAGTCATAAGTTCCATTAAATTTTGTTTTGAATCCATCGGGAGTTGATTTCCAGTAGACTATATCAAATCCATTAAAGTTATCTCCGTTAAAATTAGATATATAAACGTACCAGCGAGTACCATCTTTAATTGAACCCCAATACGGTCCCGAAATATCATATTTTTTCTTTTCGTTAACCTGCGATTTTTGTTCAATTTGTTTCTCTTTTTCTTTTAGCTCGGTTTCTTTTTTATCGAGCATTTCTTTTTCTTTAAGCTGAAGTTCTTTTTCTTTAAGTTCGAGTTCTTTTTTCTTTAAATTGTCAGAGTCGTTTTGTTTGTCTGTTTTATTGCAAGAAATAGTAAAAAGAGCAATAAAGATAATTAAAACTATTAATTTTGTTTTCATTAATTGAAGTTTAATTTTAATGTATATTTTCCATTTATTTATGAAAATTTCATTTCATCGGTTTACTGTTTTATTCACCACAGAAGAAGTCTATTTTTTTTACAGTTTCTTTGCGTATGTTGCCTGAAAAAGCGACAGCAGATATAATCAATGGCATGCATCCAATATCATTTATAACAAATTCAATTGTTTTGCTTTTATTTTCATTCGCATTAATCTTATCCGCAATTTTTTTTCTTATTTTGAATTTTGATTTTCCGCTCATTTCTGTTTCCTCTTTAACGGATATCTCATAATTTGCTTCAACATTGCTGAAATTTTCAACTTTTATACGAACAGAGTTGCCTGCGGGCAAATTTTTATTTTTATATGATCCCTCCCCTATTATGACATTAAATAAATTGAAGTCTTTATTGTCAACAAGGTTCATTGATTCCTGCTTATTATCAGAAATAAAAAAAGCTGATATAACAAGGGGTTTAATTTCAATATTTACAACGCTGTCTGTTTTATTAACCACTAGTTTTTGCTGTTCTAGCTCTTTTTCCTTTAGCTGAAGTTCTTTTTCCTTTAGTTCCAGTTCTTTCTTTTTTAAGTCATCTGCTGAGTTTTGATTTTCAGTTTTATTGCATCCTAAAGTAAATAATATTGTGCAAAGAAAGATTATTATTAATATTTTACATTTCATAAATTAGTTTTTTTGTTAATTAGAAAACAATAAATTGATTTTAAGTTATTTGAAAATATATTCTGCATTATTGTTCGGATTTATAACAACAATATCATAATATTCCCATCCTGTAAGATTGTAATTAAATTTTTTCTTAGCTCTGACTAATGCTTTTGTATAATTTTTCTTAAATTCAACAGCATCTGCAAACGGAACATTTACATCAGCAGTTTTAAATGCTATTGTAATAGGGAATGTCTCTTTATCAGCATCATAATTTCCAATTTTATCTATATGCAAAACTGTGTCTTTTATTGATTCTTCAATTTTCTTTTGTTTTTCATCTTGTACCTGATTTATAAATCCTGTAATTTCAGATTCCTTTTGCTGTTTTAATTCTTTTAATTTTTGTAAATATTTTTCTTCAATTGCTTTTTTTCCAATGTTTGCCTCTGAAATCCTTGTATTGTAGGCTTCAGTTGTTTCGAATTCACCCTTTGCTTTAAACTTTTCGTCAAGCAATTTAATCTCTGCTTCTTTTTCTTTATTAATATTATTTTCAAGTCCGATATTGAGCTCGTATTCCTTTATATAAGAATTAAAATCTTCATTTAGATTTGATACATCCAAAAGTCTTATAGTTCCATCATCACTTCCTGATACTAAATATTTTCCGTTTTTTGAAAAGGCAACGCAATTCACATCATTTGTATGTCCTTTTAAGACCTTGATTGTTTTCCCACTTTCAATATCCCAAATTCTTATAGTTTCATCTTTGCTTGCACTAGCTAAATACTTGGAATTTGGATATACACATATCTGATAAACTTGTTTTTCGTGACCTTTTAAGATTTTTATTCTTTTTCCGGTTTCAAAAGAATAAACAGGAATCTCATTAATATTATCAGATAACTCTTTAGAAATAATTCCAAATATATAATTACCGTCTGGTGAGAATTCGAAAGAACTTAGATATTCAGTTTCGATAGATTTTATGAAACTGTTATCAGTTGTTTTAAAAAAACAGATTTCATAGATTCCTAAAACACCTTGTTTTTTATGAATATTTGCTATGGCATAATAATTTTTATCTGGTGAAAAAGTTATGGGCTCAAAACTTTCATAATTACCACCATAATCTTTACCATTAGTTTTATTCCGCATATCGTAAGACCAATTATTTGACTTTATAAATATTTCATCTAAATTTCCTGTTTCCGTATTATATTTATTTAATTTGTATTCTTCATAACCTTCCGTCGAATTGCTTTTCACATAATAATTAAAATTACCTGTAAGTTTACATAAGGCTATTAAATCACCATCTTGACTTACTGAAAAATAAGGGCCATAAATGGGATATTCATATTCATAAATTTTTTTGCCGTTCGTTATATCTATTACAGATAATGCATTATATGCTTTGTCTTGGCCATTATTTGAAACCACAGCAAATCTATTTGTTTTACCTAGAAATAATATTTTTTTAATATCGGTGCCCTTTATTTCAATTCTTTTCAATATAGAATAATTTTCAGTATTCCATATAATTAAATCATTATTTGAGCCACCACTAATTAAATAATCACAATTAAAAGAATAAGATAGTGAAAGAACATTTCCCTTATGACCTTTTAATACTTTACACTCTTGAGAAAAAACGGGGTGGGATAATAATAAAAAAATAATGCTAATAATAAAATAAGATAATAGTTTTTTCATATGAAATTAATAATTTATAATAATAAATAATTATGTTATTGTTATGCTTTAAACGATTAATATTTTAATTCTAGATTTATTATTTTGATAATTTTCTTTCCTTTTAATACCTCATAAATCATTACTATTTTTTAAAATCCAATAAATCCTTATTTTGTTTTTACTTAAAAATATTTTTTTAGGTAATCTGGGTGTACAGTTCTAATATTTTCTAACATTTTAATAGGCACAATTGTGTAGTCTATATTCGTAATTTTATTTTCCTTACTAATGAAAAAATCACTTGTCTGATATATCTCAATTTGAATTTCGCCTTCTTTATTTTCAGTATATTGATTATATGGTTTTATATTTATCAATAGACTCTCGATTTCATCACAAACATTTTTGTTATAAGTACTAACGTAAAGAGTGATTAAATGATTTTTATAGAAGCAGCCATTTACATTATCACCTTCGTAAATCTCAATGTACGAATACTCACTTTCGAGTTGACCTCCTTCTTGCCAAAAGTTGTTTTTCTGTTCACTGAAACTTGTTCCAAAAGTAGCTTTTTTTCCATACAATTCGAGTGTTTGAGCTGTAATAAATGTTGAAGGACATAATATTAATAACGTTATCATTAAATATTTGTTTATCATTTTATTTTATATTTTAATTTTTATAGTTTTATTTTTTTTTCAATCAACAAAAAACCAAAATGACCACTACAATAATTTAGTTTAATATCTCCTTTTTCAAACAATTCGGTTTTAACATTTGGATATTGATTGTTGATAAAATCTAATTTTTCTCCAACGTTTTTAAATCCAAAACTTATGGGATTAAAATCACCTAAAAAACCTGACCATAATTCATCGCTAATGTAGGCACTATATAAAGATTCTTTATAAAACTTTACAATTATATAGACACCATCTTCTGTGTACTTATAATAATATTGTCCAACATCATCCGGAAATTCTTCATCAATATATTCATCTCCTTGAAATAATGGATATTTTGAATAAAACATTTCGAATGATTCTCCAATAAAAAATTCAAATTTATTTACTTTAATTCGATCTTGGGAATGGACATTGTTTAATGAAAATAGAATTATAGAAATAAATAAGAATATGGTTTTCATCGTCATTTAGTTTGTTTTGAAAATTATTAGAATTACATACTAAACAGAAAATATATATCCCAGCCTTTGTCAATCCCCTTGCATGACATAAAGCAGTTCTTCATTTACGAGTAGACCCAAAAATCCACTGAGAATATCAGAATCTATTTCACATTTCAGTTTGACAAATCTTGCATTAAACTCCTTACCAGATGAATCAAGTGCAGATATCTTATTTTTGATAATAGTAATGTTCGATAATGTCGAATGTTCATTTGCTGTCTGACTTTCAAAAAACTCTTCAATATTACAAATACCATTACGAAACGTAAAACTGTATGTATGTTGTCCCGAATGAAAAAATGAAAAAGCACCTTCGTATTCAATTGGATCTATCTCTAACCAATCTTCAATACAATTAATTGTTGTTTGTCTTTCATAACCCATTACTTTAATTTCTTGAGCATGACTCACATTAATTAATATTAGCAATAATAAAATAATGCAAAAATATTTCATATTTGTATTTTATTTGTGTTTAATAAATAAATTAATTTTATTAAATCTATTTCTTCAATATTGTAAACTCTACTCTTCTGTTAAATTGTCTTCCTTCATCAGTATCATTTGTTGCAACAGGTTTTGATTTACCATAACCTTTTGATACTATTCTATTTGAATTAATACCCATTGATACAAGATATTCTTTTACCGAGTTTGCTCTTGAATTAGAAAGAGTGATGTTATAGTCGTCAGATCCTTTATTATCGGTATGTCCTGAAATCTCTACATTTATTTCGGGATTATCATTTAAATATTTATATAACCTATCTAATTCAAGACAAGATTCGGGTTTTAATATTGCTTCATTAAAATCAAAGAAAATATTATTTATTCTTACTGATAATTGCTGCTCTTTCATTTCTTCGTAAGAAACTATTGTAATATTATCTTTGAAATTAGGCAGTTGCTTTGAAGATGTAAAATCAATTACTCGTGATATTGGATAAAAATCTTTTGAATCAATATAATAACTATAAATTTTCCCGGATGGTAGAACTATGCAATAGTAACCATCCGAAGTTATTCTGCATTTACCTACATTTAATTTTGTATTTATATCTTCAAAAACAACATATCCACTAATTGCTTTACTACAACCGCAATTAATACTTCCGGAAACCGTTACAAAGTTCTGATTAGTGTTTGAGGATAAATATGCTAATGCCTTATTCATTAGAGAAACGGCATCAGAATATAAAGGATCATCTACAGGGAAATCTTTTAATAATTCCAGTACTAACAAATATTTTCCTTCAGAAAACGCTTTTTGTGCATCTTGAAGTGTTTGAATTGTGTTTCCGTTAATATGGTCATCCCAATATTCTGTTCCGTTCTTATCAATATAAAACTGTTTACCGTTTAGTTCAACTAGCGCAATTCCTTCGTTGAAAAAATATGCATTGTCATACTTTATTGGAATAATTTCTTTACCTTCTTTATTAATAAAACCCCACATTCCATTTAATTGTACTGTCGCAAGACCTTCGCTAAAATATCTTTCATTATTATAGATAATTTGTATCACTTCTTTACCGTTTTTATCAATAAATCCCCATTTATCTTTTAATTTTACTTGAGCTAACCCTTCTCGGAAAGAACCCGAACTTTCATATTTTGAAAGGATTATTTGTTTATTTTCTTTATTAATATATCCAAAGTTACCGTTTTTTCTAACTGAAGCAAGACCTTCACTGAAGCCACTTGCATTTTCGTATATAATTGGAATAATTATTTTATCATCTTTATTGATAAATCCCCACTTTCCGTTTAATTGTACCGCTGCAAGACCTTCTTCGAAATTTTTTGCTTCATCATATTTAATTTTAATAATTTCTTTACCTTCTTTGTCAACAAATCCATTCTTTCTATTTAACAAAACTCTTGAAAGCCCTTCACTGAATAAATGAGCGTAGTCATATTTTAATGGAATAATTTCCTGACCTTCTTTATTGATAAATCCCCACTTTCCATTTAGTCTTATGGAGCATAGCCCTTCACTAAAAATATTTCCAGCTTCATAGTCGTAATGGCTAATATTTTTATCATCTTTATTAATATATCCAATCCTTCCATTTAATCTTATGAGTGCAATACCATCAGTAAACCAACTTAGAACTTCATATTTGAATGGAATAACTTCCTGACCATCTTTATTAATTGAGCCATATTTTCCATTTAATTTAACAGAAGATAATCCTTCTTCAAATTTTGATACTTCATCATAAACTACAGGAATAATTATTTTCTTTTCTTTATTACAAAAACCCCATTTGTCTCCACTTCGATAAGGTATTAAATCCGGAAGTTGTGAGAATGAGTCAATTTTTGATGAATTATTCGAATTGTATAATATTTGAACTTCATTGAAGTTTAAACTTCTATTATAAATTCTAATTTCATCTAATTTTCCATTCAAATACTCTACTGCTGAAGGAGCGTCCTTGCCAAATATTAATGGATTATTATCACTAATAATATTATCTGTACTTACTTTTTTAGCAATTTGGATACCATTAACATAATAAATACATTTTGAACCATCCCAAGTAAATGTAATAAGATACCATTTGTTTAATTCGAAATTGTAATTGACTGATAAATAATTATTATTAAAAAGAACTTCAAATTGTTTTACATAATCATCAAATTTCCTGGAAGTTGATAAGTTTAATAATTGGAAAGCGTACATTCCAAATGACGAATTGTTTGATTTACATATTAAGGGTGCCCAAATATTATTATACCATTCTCTGACGTAAACCCAAGCACTGATAGATAAACTTTTAGTTGTAGAATTAAGAATCTTTGAAGAAGGAATTTCAATATAACTATTCTCCCCATTAAAATTAAATGCTGAATTTTCGATTTCATTTCTATCAGTTGTTATTGTTGCATTTACTATTTTCCCATTATTTTTATTACCGCTTTCGTCATTTGCATTTCCATTAAAAGGATAGTAGGCTATAAGTCCACTATCAATATTTTGCGAATGAGAAAGAGTAGATATAATAAAAATTAATAATACGAGAAACAGTTTTGTTCGCATTTTTCTAATATTTGTTTTCATAAAATGTTCGAATTGTAAATACTATTTTTTGAATGACATTCCATTAAAATTTTTTAGCTCTTAATCCAGCCTTTATTATCTGACTTTATCGCCCTTGTTGTGCTAATTCTTGAAGGAAAGGGTGTATTTTTTAATATCCCATTTTTTAAATCCCTTGTATAATCTGAATCTACCCATTCATATTTTCGGGTATATTTAATTTCAGCACTCTTATCTATTATCGTAATATCCCGAATTTCATAATCAACTATTTTAGAGAATTTAAATTTATACCCAAGCGGTATGCCACCATAAGTTTCTAGAGGAGATATATTTGGATCCCTATTAAAATATTCTAACCCGTTTGGAGTAAATTGACCATCAAAATCAATTCTTGTTCCACCTGTTCTATACGTATTATACGTTACATTTTTACTTGTAACATATTTCTTTTCGTATAACCAATTTACAAATTCAATCTCCAATTGCTCAGATTGAGAACCGGCAATATATAGCGAGTAATTACCTCCCGGGGGAATCATTTTTTTTATTTCAATAGTAAAAGCCGGTGTTTGATAATCATAAAAGCCTTTATCAACCTCTTCAACAATCTCCTTAGCCCGGTTCTTTGATAATCCACAACCATAAAGAGAAACAGAGAATAAAAATATAGCAAATAAAAGTAACAAATTGTTTTTTTTCATTTTTTTATTATTTATTTTTAATAATAGGTATATTTAGAAATCATCAAATATTCAAATAAATTAATTAATCTTTCACGCAACGCACAGAGAACCCACCCCTCTTATAGAAGCTGGTGCGGAACACATCTGAATAGTTGAATCTCAGATTGCGGGTCCACGCGCCGTCGCTCCTGCTCTCCGACGATGACCAGAAGTATCCGAGCTCGCCAATGCCGTCTAAAGCCCATCGTCGTCGCGGATGCCTCCGGGAAACGCCGTAAAGCCGCTTTCGTTTGATGCTCCAGTGTTTGGACTTTCCCATAATGTTGTAGCTTTTAGTTTACCTCCAGCTACTTCTTCTCCGCCTAAATAGCTTGTCAGTTTTGTATAATCTGCATCGCTTGGAATATGCCATCCTTTTGGCGCTAATCCACGAGGATCATTAACTGCGTACCAATTATAAAGTTTACCGAATGATTTCCCATTCTCTGGATTATTTTCTTGATAACACCAAGCACCCGTTGTTAATAATTTCCACTGATTTTCGTCTTGTATCTGTGGAATTATATCGCCATTACAATAATGTTCAACGTTAAGGTTTTCTGCTATCCATTCTTGATTATCAATTAATACGGTTTTATATATATTTCCTTCTATATCAGTGACTTGTGAGAAAGATTTGTTGTTATTAAAAGAGAAAATTATTACGACAATTAATATTTTAAACAAAACTTTGTTTTTATGTTTCATTATGTTTTTCTTTAAGTTTAAATTATATAATTATTACATTGGGAAATAAAGTGTTTCTGTGAAATACCATTTACCATTTTTGAATTCGAATTTTGCTAATTCACAACAATCACCTCCTTCAGCCGCAAAAACAAATGCGATGTTTTCAGAATGTATTCTTAATGTTGATGTATCACATCTGGGGCCTTCTTCAGGGACAAATTCGTTTGTAAAATCGTCTACGACAACATTATATGGTTTATTTGTAAACTCAGCGAGTATTGTTTTATTTTTTTCTTTTAATCCTTTTGCAAATTCAGATATAGTTTCTTTTATACTATGAGGATTGTCGTTTTTAAAATTAAACATAACATTTCCAATACAAGCATGGTTGTTTCTTTTCGAACCCTCATAGTCTTCCCAAGTTATTTTTGTTTTAACTATTATAATTTTAAGCCAAATAATGCCGGACTGTAAATTATTAATGTTTGATTTTAAGTGTAGTGGTTTATTTATTTCATATGAATCATCCTTTTTTTCTTCGTCATTTAATGAAGCTACTAAGTTAGTGTCAACATATAACTCCAAATTAAATTTAGTTGGTCTTAAATAATCCATATCTGTTTCGAGATTTTCATTTCCGTTATTATTGCGATAGAAGGATGAAATGTAAACTTCCAATTCACTAATGTCTTTTATGCTACCACCTTCACCCATATATATAGCAACCCACTCACCAATTCCACCGGTTTTGGAACCATCGACCCAAGCAGTGTTTTCTTTGAAGTCGAGTATATTTGCTGCGAAATAATTTACCTGTCTATTTCCATTAAAAGTTTTTGTTTCTAAGGTTGAGGAAGCTTTGACAGGATTATCTTTACTAATAGGAATATTTAGCATAACAGTTTTATTTTGATCTGATTGTTCATTGTTATTAGTTTCTGATTTTCCAATTTGTTTGCAATAAAAACCAAATAATAATATGGAAGAAAGAATAATGTACAAAACTTTTGTAATCATTTTGTAAAATATATTTAAAGTTATTAAAAGCTATTTCTTGATTATTTTAAATTCAACTCTTCTGTTAAATTGTCTTCCTTCATCAGTTCATTTGTTGCAACAGGTTTTGATTTACCATATCCTTTTGAAATTATTCTATTAGAGCGGATACCTCTCATCGGTTATGAAATAACCTGTGAATATATCGTTTGATGAACGAACGATGTGATTAATACTATAAAAAATGAAATAATATTTTTCATAATCGTTATATTTAATTATTAATGGTTTTTTCAATTTCAAGAAAACCTCTACGGGCTCCTGCGAATTTTATTGTAATATCACCCTTTTTAAAAAATTCATTTATATAATTAGCTTTAAACTGGTTATCCGAAGGCTCAATTTCTTCACCGGTTTTTATGAAACCGAAATTAAGCGGGTCGAAATCAGTAAAAATATTAGACCAGAATGGATCATTTATTGAAACGTAATATAAATTATTTCTGAAGAATCGAACAGAAATATATGTTTCGTTCTCAGTAATCTCATATTCATATTGTATAACATCATTTGGAAGTTGGCTGTCTATGCTATTAGCTTTTTGAAATTCGGGATATTTAATTAAGAAACTTTCGGAAGTCTCTCCAATTTGGAAAACATAATTACCAACCTTTATTATGTCCTGAGAATATATTTGACTTCCAAAGAAAAACATTAAAAGGACTAAATATGATTTCATATTATTTTGGATTTAAGTTCATAAAAATATAAATTAAATGTTTCCATTATATTGTTTCTAAATTAAATTTTTTCAACAAAATTCATTTAATAATCCTTCTATAAACACCACCGTCATATGAATAAAAAATGTATTTATTATTTACAGCTAGAGAACCCCATATATTACCATCAAGAAGATTCTTAAGCCCATCGCTGAAATCTGTCCAATTCTTGTAGTCATCTTTTGATAAATAAACTTTACAACCAATGCTAACTATTATATTACCGCTATGTGATATAATATCACCAAAGTTACAAGGTTCATTACAATTAATATTAATACTTTTTTTATTCCATGTCTTTCCATCAGTTGTTGAAATATACAACCCGCTTGAGGAGTAAGCATATATGTTGTTTCCATTAGTAAAAAACTTAAAATCTGGTTCATTAAGGTTTGAATTACTAAATGTTTTTCCATTATTATTGGAATAGAAAACTACATTATTAAATGTTGCCACAGAAATAATATTATTAAATTCTATGATTTCAGGATATTCATTATCGGTGAATTCGTCAGAAATATTTAGAGTTTTTCCTTTTGGTGTCATATAAGATACATTATTTAAGGGCTCCCAATTCATTCCACTTTTCATATATTTGTAATAACCCGAAACCGATGCTTTTGCATATACATCGTCTCCAATAAAAAATATATCATATTGAGAAAAATCAGGTAACGTCGTAGCTGTAAAACTATCACCATTGTCCTCAGTTATGAATATATCATGCATACCGTATTGTGATTGATCATTTGACCTACCAAGACATGAAAACAAGATTATCGCTTGCATAAATTTTTGTTAGGGAGCTGTTTTTCTTAATTTGCACCTATTTAGCATTACATTTAATACTGATGAATACTAAAAACATTAAAATTATAATCTTTTTCATAATCGTTAAATTATATTATCTATTTAAATATATTTTTAAAACTGTTGTCTCAAAGCTAAAACATTCTGCTTTCAAATCGTCTTTATGGTAATAATCTGTTTTCGTATCTCCAACCTCTTCATCTTTTTCAATAATGGTTTTGTCAAATTTCAATTGCTTTATTGTAGCTTTTATTATTTTCATATATTCTTCTGTCTGCCAGCCACTTAGTTCTAGAAATACAAGTTTGTTATCTGTAAATTTAACCGTAATCCAATAATTATCAAATGAATTGGAATAATTTGTCTCATATTTGTAACTTATTTCGTTACCTTCTTTAGAGTCAAGTTTAAATTCATCAAATCGTTCTATAAATTCATTAGAACTCATACCAAATTGCACCTCTTTATTAAATAATGTAATCGCATTAAACGTGAGTATAGTCTTGCTTTCATTACCAGTCACATTATTTGTATATAATTCTCTTTTGTTTCCTATATTTGATTTACCATATATAGGTATAATCATCAAGATTGCGATTAGCAGTAAAATCGTTTTCAATGTTTTCATAATATTATTATTTTAATATCTTAAATTCTACTCTTCTGTTTAACTGTCTTCCTTCATCAGTTTCATTTGTAGCAACAGGTTTTGATTTACCGTAACCCTTTGATACTATTCTATTTAAATTTATTCCTTTTGAAACCAAATATTCTTTAACTGCATTTGCTCTCGCATAAGATAAAGTTATATTATATTCTTCCGTACCAACATTGTCAGTATGTCCAGAAATTTCTACATTTATTTCGGGATTATCATTTAAATATTTATATAACCTATCTAATTCAAGATAAGATTCGGGTTTTAGTATTGATTCGTTAAAATCAAAGAATATATTATTTATTCTAACCGATAATTGTTGTTCTTTCATTTCTTCATAAGAAGTTAAAGTAAAATTATCCTTATAATTTTGAGATTGGTTTTGAGAAGTAAAATCTATTGATCTTGACAATGGATAAAAATCTTTCGAATCGATATAATAACTGTAAAGTTTACCGGAAGGCAGAACAGTGCAATAATAACCATCAGAAGTTATTCTACATCTTCCAACATATAATTTTGTATTCATATCTTCGAAGATTACATAACCATAAATTGGTTTTTTGCAACTACAAGTAATTCTACCTGATACCGTTACGAAATTTTGAACACTGTTTGAGGAAATATATTCTAATGCCTTATTCATTAAAGTAACTGCATCAAAATACAAAGCATTATCGATAGGAAAATCTCTTAATAATTCGAGAACTAATAAATATTTTCCTTCATTAAATGCTTTTTGTGCATCGAAAAGTTTTTGTTCGAGAGAATTATTATCTGCTGAAGGAGAATTTTTAATGATCTCATATACAACCCTAAAATTTAATTTCCCATATTCATTTGTCCTTTCCCATTTTACTAAATTATCATTTTTGTAAAAGTATTTGTAATCTTCAAAATTAATTCCACTATTTACCCACTTTATTTCAATGAGTTTATTTCTTTCGTCATATTTATAACTTTTTTTGTAATTTTGATAATTATCTTTATTTTTGTCATCTAAAGAATTAAGAGAGCATGTTTCTTCAGTAATATTATGATTTATATCATAATTTAAGGAAATAACCTTTACCGTGTGTGACGGATAAGACATCTTAATTTTACTACAATTATCTCCAACGAATAAATAATCTGTAACATAATTATTATCTTCATCTTTAATTTGTATTAATTTATTTTTCGAATTGTATTTTAAAAATTTAGTTGATAGCAAATTGTCAAATCGACCTTTGTCCTGAATACTGATCAGTTTGTTATTGCTGTATTCAAATAAAGAGTAGTATGACAAAAAATCATTCTTATAATATTTTTCTGTGTTTTTATTACCTTTCTCATCGTATGTAAAAGTTATTTTATTAAAACTCTCATCCACTGGTAAAATAACATTAATCAGCAGTCCTTTATCATTAAATTCATAAATTTGAGTTGATACCAGCGAGGCGGTTGAATCGTCAATAATATATTTTTTTTCCACTAGTTGCTTAATTCCCTCAATTTTAAAATATTTTGATAGATTAATATCATATTGTGAATAAGCATTATTTACTATAATTATTAAAATTAATAATATTATTTTTTTCATAATTAAATCCCCATTAATCCAATACTAAAAGTATGGAATAAATAATTTTTATTTAAAAAATTAATTTCACTTTTGTTCATTTTAAACATATTTAATGTATATCCTATAAATAAAGCCCTATAAAAATTAACACCAGTTTCAAATTCAAATCCAAAATTCCAAAAACTCGGGTCGTTTGAACTCTTGCCGTTTTTAACATCATAAATTTTCAAGTCATGAAAATAAATTTTGTATGAACCGGCATTTATTTTAACAATTGGAATAATATTCTTAATCTTATATCCTAACATTAATCCTCCCCCTACAAATATAAAACCTTGATTCAAAGAATCCGGACCTGAAAGCAAATATTCATTGTTGTTAATATTGTAAAAAGAATTCATTTGGGAAAGGTTGCTTCCTTTTGATAACATATATAATGCACTTACAGACCAGCCTGCATAAATCGAAATATCCCTACTTTTACCAAAAGCAAATAACTTTGGATATAGTCCAATATTAAACCCTAATGAATTGACAGTTTTTGCGCCTGCATCATTTATACTAAAAAGAAATTTTATAGAATAACTTCCTTTATCCATAGCCGATTCGTAAAAATTTTTGTTGGTATTCGTATTACTATTGTTTTCTGTAATTTGACTTTTACTAACTTTAGCATTTTTATTATCATCTGCAATATAATATTTTACAGGAATTTCAATTTTTTGATTATCAGATAGCTCTGTGCGATTCAAATATAATTTTGAAATCGGTTTCTCAATAGAATAAACTAAAAGGGCAGATGTAATATTTGTTAAATCATCCTTGAGTATTTTATAAACATTTTCAGGATAGATTTTATTATTGCCATTATCTAAATAGAAGCCTGATAAATTACCATACCACTCAAAAGGTTCACCGACAGGATTGATAGTAACATAAATTTTTAATGTTGATTTAGATGAATTCGTATTTCCCCACAAACACGTATCTATTTTTATTTTAAAATCAGCTTGAGAATATAAGTTTTGATAAAATAGGATTACTATTAATAAGTAAATTGTTTTCATTTTTTAATAAATTTAATTTTTAATTCATAGTTACATTAAATAAAATATAATCCGGGGTTGTTTTCCACTCATACTTTTTGACCACATAAATATTATAAAATCCAGGGTCGAAATAATGAAATGTTATTCTAATATTCTGAAAGTCATTCTGTGTCAATGTAAAAGATGCAGGTTCAATACTGACCCATTTTATATTTGGATATATTTCACATTCAATTTTTTCAGTATTTGATGGGAAATATGGATTAGAAATACAACCATTATTCCAAGAATTAGTATTAATACCATTGTATATTAAACTATCATTAAATACTATCGAATCACCTGGATTTAGAGAAATATTATTAGTAGTCACATTCTCTGTAGGAGTAGATGTAACAAATATCGTAAGTTTAATATCATCCCAATAATTATTCAAATCTCGTATACGAGAAGAAAAGGATCCTTCCACAATAGGCGCTGTAAATTCGAACGACATGGGAATTACTTCATCACAACCATGCGATGTAAAATTATTATTTGATAGATTTAACCATCCCATATCAGGATACTCGCAGAAATTCCCATTTGCACTTCCAGAATTTGTCCAGCAATATATATTTCTGGTAAATTTAATACCCGGAAGTAATTGTGTTGTGTAATTATTTTGTGAAGTAAACTCGGTACTTTCTCGTTTCCAATCTACAACATCATTACATCCATAAAATGAAATCAATATTATGGTAAAAATAAAATATTTCAATATTTCTCCGTTTAGTTTATTAAATTTTTAAATTAAAATAAATAAATTAGTTTAATATTATTTGAATAGTTAAATTATATAATATTATTGCAATTCATCTTCTTATTTTTCAAGATTCCAAGTGAAGGCACAATTATCCGAATATCTATACCAATTGCCAGTCATATTGTTCCCATAATCTGAAACGAAATTTACAAATTTAACTGAACCTATTGTATTTTTATCTTCATTTTCATATATAAATATTAATACTAACACCACTCAAATCAGATATATAAACATATTATCGAGTTCCAACTTTTAAGAACTATAATAAGAAGTCGAAATATTATATATATTTGATTAATTACTTTGAGATTTTTGCTCAAACTGAATCTCTTTTTCCTTTAACTCAGATTCATTCTTGTCAAACAACTCATTCTCTTGAAGTTGCAATTCTTTTACTTTTTATTTTAGCTTTTTTTAATTAAGTTCGTTTGTATCTGTTTATTTAGCAACCATTCATAGAAAATAATAATAATATTAAAATCAATACAATTTATATATTAATATGATATTAATTATTTCTCATTAATCTCCAAGCATTTCAGTCACTTTATATTTATTTCCGGCTAATTCTATTAAACCATCAGCAACCCCAAAATTGCTAAAAAATATTTGATTTTCGACTTTGTTATATGTAATACCATCAATTATTCCATTTTTTTGTAAGTGTACAATAATTGGATTAAACAAACCATTTGAATTTCCTTCGAAAATAACAAGGTTATAGATATAACCTTTAGGATGATATGGATTTTGAGATTTATCTGAAAAAACAAACACGAGCATAAAATCCTGAAACGAATCTTTATTAAAATCACCCCAAGCTGCGTAACGATATTGCATTAAACCGGAATTCATATAACTTTCTATATCTTCATCTAAATTTGTATAATCGTCATCAAGCAATAATGTCAAATTACTATTAGATTTAAGAAAATCATTAATAGCGTTATTTTGCAATTCGGAAAATACCAAGTTATATTTTCCATTGCTTATTTTTATAGAAGAAGGATAGTCCTGGGAAAAGCAATTTAAATTTATGAAAAAAATAAATAGTAATATTAAATATTTCATTTTATTATTTGATTATTTTGAACGTTCTATAGTTAGTTGATAAAATCCTCCGATAAATTCAGATGCAGTCAATTTTCCTTTTTTATAAGTTTCCATAATATCTCCCACTTCTTCCTCATCGGCAACTTTTACAGGTATATGTTTAAATTGTTTTAAAATACTTTTTATGTATTGTTCATCCGAAAAACTAGCACAATTTGATTTCATCTCAAACCTTTTTAACCCTGAATTATCAAAATATACATTATAAGTTATCTCACACCCTTTTTGCTTTGACGTATACGACGCTCCTGATTCGATACCTTTCTTCAATTCGTTATTCACTTTAAATTCCGTATATAAGCTGAGGAAATTTTCGAGATTTGTGCCAAATACAATTTCTTTGTTCATAAAGGAAAAACTTTCTCCTTTTACTTTTTTAAGAGCAACTACCCCACTTTTCTCTGTTTCCAATATCATAGCTTTATGCCAGTAAGTCAAAATATCCGCACCAGTATTCTCAAGTTCAACAAGCAAATCACCTTTTTTCATGTCACTTTTCATTGCCGCTTCATAAAACTTATCAAATATTATTTTAGCCCTGTTACCTTCTATTACCACATTGCCTTTCATTGGTAAGGTTGTCTGGAAACCAAAAACATCAAAGATTGCTGAGTAGCCATTTTGCTCTTTGCTTATTCTTAAATCAAAATGCCATTCATGATTTTTATCTTCTTTAACTGTGTAACTATAATCACCTTCCCATTTATAATTACTAAGTTTATCAACGGAATCCTTTAAATATCTTGCTTTATCTATGCTATCAAGCGTTTTTTCTTTTAATTCCAATTCTTTCTTTTTCAAATCGTCCGATGATAATTGTGCTTCTTTTTTACCACAAGACGAAATAAGTATTGAAATAAATAATAATGTAATTAGTATTTTCATATTGATAAATAAATTATTAATGAAATTGAAAAGTGTATACATTAACAAAAATATTATAGCTTAATTTAATTCGCACATCAGATATTTGGAGATAGTTAAAAAAATAATAAAATTTCGTCATGTAGAAAGGACATTAGTTTTACAAATTATTATTAAAAAAATCTAAAATAATTACGAGATAGCTATTTCTATAACAATAGATATTACTTAGAATAAAATTGTATTTCTTTACAATAACTAATTATGTGTAAATCTAATAATGATCAACGAATGGAGAGTTGGAAATAGAAATATTCGCTAAAGGAATTTCGTTAATTTATTTATTAAATTCAAGTAACTATTTTTATTATATATTTTAGATTAATAATTTAAAATTTAGTGCTACTTAAAATTAAAGTAAATTATTAATTTATATTTCCTATTGCTCCAATTTTTATTACCCACTTCTTAAACATCGTTTCTGCTCTTCGATTCCTATTACAGTTGCTTCTATCTGTCCTTCATTTAATTTATTCTCATGAAACAAGTGCTGCTTCGTACTTACTAATATTTGTTCACTTACTTTCGGAGAGAGTTCCAAAGAATATAATAAGTCATATATGAACTCCCCTTAAAAGTCTTTCCTTTTTCCTTCAATTTCTAAGTGCTTCCTTTGGTTCATTTTCCTATCTCCTTTGATAAATATTTGTCCTCATTTCAATAATACCATCTTTTTTATATTTGTGTAATCACCCGTCTGTAATCTATAGAAATACACACCGCTCGATAAATTATTAGCATTAAAATCATAGCTGTATTTCCCTGGTTGAACATATTCATTAACCAAACATTCTATTTCTCTTCCAAGAATATCATATATTCGTATAGAAACTTTAGTAGCTTTCGGAACATCAAACTTTATTTTGGTAATAGGGTTAAACGGATTCGGATAATTCTGATACAGTTCATATTTATAGGGTATTTCATTGTTAGTATTAGTGATTTTAGTAGTCGCTGTATCCGAAATGAACAATGTATCATCAATAGTCCCGTTGTTGCCTATATCCACAAATATTTTTACGGGTTTAGTTTTGATACTATCCCAAATAGGAACAATAATATGTGTAGAATTTTCTGCAATGTAAATATTGGGATTATAAAAAGTTTTATTACCTAAAGTATCGACATAATTTAATCTTAGAGTATAAATTTTGGAAGCACCGGTACTTTTAAGGACTAAATTATCATTATTTTTTTTGATAAAAACAGTATCATATTGCATCATTTTAAAATTACCAATATCAAAAGTCTTCTCTTTTTTTGACCCAAGATTTTCCGTGATTATAGATAACATATTTATTTTTTTCTGTGAAGGATTAGTATTCACGAATGAAAAATAACCGTTATCTATTAAGAATATGTCGCTTTGATTTGATTGAATAGAATCAGTTCGTTCAATTTTGTAAGACGTTGTAGAATCAATGTCAAACGATAAAAATGATGTTCTCCCCGATGAGACAAAATCTTTTAAAATTACTTTTAAATAATTTGTAAATGGGATTTTATAGTAAATCGGAGGATTCGCTCTTCCATCTGTCATTGGTGAGAAGCCCAAATTTTTATTCCCTACAAATGAACTATCTGTAATACGGTATCCAGAAATTGTATCCCCATTTGTATTTAAATAAAACGTGGAACTATATATCGAGTTGAAAAATAAAATTGAATCGTTTAACATATTCTTGTTTGAATAAGATTTTTGAATTTCTTTTTCAAATGTTTGTTCTCCCAGAAATGATTCCAAACTTCCGACTAAGAACATACGTTTAATTTGACAGTTATTTATATTATAGATACAAGAATTTGATATTGTATTAATAGTCAAATGGGCAGTATCGTTTCCAGGATGCTCGTTATCGTAAATATATAAATATTTTATTGAATCATTAATATTTTCTATTGCATAAGGGACCACTGCATGACCTCCTCTTCCTTCATAATATATTGCTAAAATTTCATTTAATTTACCTGAGGATATTGTTTTAGAAAATCTGGATTCAATGTTATTAAGAACTATTACTGGGGTTTGTCCTGCTGAATCAACAGGTAAACAATATCTCCCTGCTGTACCATCAAAATATTGTGTTTGATGTAACCAGTTTACAATTTTACTTATTCCGCTTGAGGGCGAAAGATCATATATATTGTCAACATTATTTATTATTGGAAATTGATTATAAAATGATGCGTTTTTATAAAATGCCAATAATGAAGATGCAGCCATTCCAAAACATGCCCCCCGCCATCTCGAGGGAACAGGATTATAAATAATATCTCTCCATTTCTTAACGCTTTTACGAATAAAAGAAGAATCCAAAATATTACCTGCCTTTAAATAATAATGGTAACATTTGTTTCTTCCATAAACATTTGTAAATAAAGGCCAATCAGGATAATCCGAGGAATTATAAAAAAAGAAAGATAATGGATATGGGGGATAAGAATAATAAAATTGAGAATACCAGGAAGAATTCCATAAAATTGGTTCTCCATTAATCGATTCTTCATTCCCAAATCTGAAGCCGTTTCTTTTTACTTTAAATGATTCAATAGTATCAGTATTCCATCTTCTTAATACATATCCTCTGCTTACATATACAGAATCGCATTTCGCTGTATCACCAATAGTACTTATTGCTGCAACTTTATAATAATTAAATCCGCTTGTTTGAATGTTGTAATAATTTTGATTTGAATTCAACATTCCCCCGCTATCTGCTACTGATTTCCATATATTATCGTTTCCTTTTTTATAAACTAAATAATTAGCAACATTGGATGAAGGGCTTAGAGTCCATACAAGACGGTTATTAATTGTATCATAAGTGAGGTTAGATGGAGCTTGAAATGAATTAAAATCCGAAAGAGGTCTTTTCCAAACGGAATTGTTAGAAGTTCCTCCAAAGATGTAATTGTTCGCATTTAATAGTGATATGACTGATGGTATAATATTAAATCCTTGATTTATAATTGTCCAGCTTGTTCCACTATTCGTGGAAAGATAAACGCCATTACCAAATGTCCCCGTAAAGAGGTTTGTTCCTGATACAGCAAGTACATTAATATATGGATTCGTTAAACCGTTATTTTTCGGAGTCCAGCTAGCGCCATTGTTTGTTGATAAAAATACACCGCTGCTATCAGTTCCTGCAAAGATATTTGTTCCTGAAATTACAAGTGCATAAACATCCAAATTCGTTAATCCGTTATTGACCGCAGTCCAGCTTGAGCCGTTATTTGTTGAGAGAAATACTCCACCCCCATAATTTCCTGTGAAAAGATTTATTTCCGAAACAGCAAGTACATTAATATATGGATTCGTTAAACCGTTATTTTTCGCAGTCCAGCTTGTGCCATTGTTTGTTGATAAAAACACTCCACCAGAAGAGGTTCCCGCGAAGAGGTTTGTTCCTGAAACCGCGAGTGAGGAAACATTTATATTCGTTAATCCGTTATTAACGGCAGTCCAGCTTGTGCCATTATTTGTTGATAAAAACACACCACGGCCCCCAGCAAAGAGGTTTGTTCCTGAAACTACAAGTGCTTTAACATTTAAATCAGTCAATCCGTTATTGACTGTTATCCAGCTCGTGCCGTTGTTTGTTGATAAATATATACCCCCACCGTCAGTTCCTGCAAGGAGATTTGTTCCTGAAATTATAAATTCGGAAACAGCTCGACTCGTTAATCCGTTATTGACTGTTGTCCAGTTCGTGCCGTTGTTTGTTGATAAATATATACCCCCACCGTCAGTTCCCGTGAAAATAGATGCTCCTGATACAGCAAATGATAAAATAGTTTGATTCGCTATACCATTATTAATAGCGGTCCAGCTCGTTCCATTATTTGTCGATAAATATACACCTCCATAAGTTCCAGAATAAGTTCCTGCAAAGATATTTATTCCTGAAACCGCAAGTGCATTAACGCTTGAACTCGTTAATCCGTTATTGACCGTTGTCCAACTTGTACCGTTATTTGTGGATAAATAAATACCATTGTCACCCCATGTCCCTGCAAAGAGATTTGAACCTGAAATTGCAAGTGCATTGACTTGATAATTCGTTAATCCGTTATTTTTTGCAGTCCAACTTGTACCATTATTTGTTGATAAAAATACTCCTCCCGAAGAAGTTCCCGCAAAAAGTTTTGTTCCCGAAACCGTAAGTACATTAATATAAAGGTTAATTAATCCATTATTGACCAAAGTCCAACTTGTACCATTGTTTGTTGATAAATACACACCATAACCAGAAGCTCCTGCGAAGAGATTTGTTCCTGATACTGCAAATGTATTAGCATATCCACTTGTCAATCCGTTATTGGCTGTTGTCCAGCTCGCTCCGTTATTAGTTGATAAAAACACTCCTCCATTAGTTCCCGCAAAGATGTTCGTTCCTGAAACTGCAAGCGCATAAACAAAAGACTCATTTAATCCGTTATTGATTGCAGTCCAGCTTGTGCCGTTATTTGTGGATAGATATACACCACCGTTATAAGTCCCTGCAAAAAGGTTTGTTCCTGATACAGCAAAGCATGCTACATGTCCTCCATATATTCCGTTGCACTGCACCCATTGTGCTTTACAATTATTAATGTTCAAAAACCAATGTACAATAAATATAAAAATTAATGAGTAAATTATTTTTTTCATAATTATTTAATAATTTGTGAAATTTGATTACATTATACATGATTAATTATTTTTACATAAGGAAAGGACAAGTCAAAATATTTACAAATAGTTTAAATAAGAAATAGAGTACAAATTCGAAAATAAATTATTATACTAAATTAAATCCCTATAAATTGAACTGTATTTGAATAAAATAAATATCTTATTACTAAATTAATTGATTCAACGAATGTGAGTGGTGGAGACAGAAATATTCGCTAAAGGAATTTCGTTAATTTAATAATAAAAATCAAGCAACTATTAATACTTTCTATATTTGTGATTCGAACGACTATTCTAAATATTTACTCGGTCCTTATTAATTAATTATTTTGAGGACCAGAGAATCTGGATAACTACTTAATAATGGAGTGTATAAGAATAATATGCTCTGCCGATAATAGGGATTGTAAAATGAGATAATAAGAATAAGGAAGCGAATTAAAATCAAGGATTGAATAAATAAAAAAAAATGAACGAAAATAATAATAACATAAAAAAAATATTTCTAATATCAAAAGATTATCTTTTTTTGAAAAAACTATATTTTTCAAGATTTAATATATATATTAGATTATTTTTCTAAATATTAGTATATTAGTGAAACTTAAAACTCTTACCACTATGCTTAACAACGAAAAATTAAACAGAAGATTAAAGAAAATCTTTACTTATTTGAGAGACAATTGGGGAATAACACTTTACCGTATCGCGGTAGAATCAAAAATCCCGCATTCCAGTTTAAAGTACATGATTGATGGTAAATTTGAATGGAAACTAAATCATCTTCTCTCAATCGTTGATTTTCTTAATCGGAACAACGTAAAAATCTCTTTAGAAGAGTTGCTGAACTTTGATGATAAAACAACTTTATCACAAATTATGAATACTGATAAAGCAGATTTTAGAGAAGTAATTTACGGCGATAAAGAAGGATACAAAACTTTTGTAAAATCGGGCGAAAGTATAATTCCAAAAGCTGTCAGGCCAAGAGGTATTATGATAGAATCTGAAGAGTTAACTCAAGAAATTACAGAGCGCATAAAGGAAAGCCCTTTATTTAAAAGTCATCGAATATCTGTTGGTATAAAAATTAGTGATAAGAATTTTGATTTCCATCAGGACCTTAATTTTTTGAACGGGAAGAAATTGAAAGATTAATTTATACAATTTTTAAAAAATTTATATTATCAAATAAAAAAGGGGAAGCGTTTACTTCCCCTTTAATATTTACGATTCTATTTCCTGGTCATTTAATCAATACCATTTTCTTAACCTTGACATAATCATTTGCGATTATTCTGTAGAAGTAAACACCACTTGCAAAGGGTTGTCCGTTAAATTCAAGAGTATAGCTTCCAGCTTTTTTAAATTCATTGTTTACAAGTTTATTCATTTCTCTTCCAAGAATATCATAAACTACTAAAGACACCTTTGAATCCTTAGGCAACTGATAATTTATCTTCGTTAGTGGATTAAACGGATTCGGAAAGTTTTGACATAAATTAAATTCATTTGGTATTTCATTTTGAGTATTATTTATAAATGTTGTTCCTCCATTTGTTGTATATACTATATATCCACCGCCGCCAACAGTCCAACCCGTGTTATTATTAATAAATGTAATTGAACCTATAAAAGCACCCGTCGGATAACTTGATTGTGCAATCCAATTATATCCTCCATTTGTTGTTTTCCATAATTTAATACCTGTATATGCTCCTCCTGCCCATCCGGTATTTATATCAGAAAAACAAGTACACAGGATAACATCTGCTCCTATAACAGTCGCAACACTATCCCATGTGCTTCCAAAATCTGTAGTTTTAAATAATTTATTTTGACCGGCTCCAATAACAAATCCATATTGATTATTAATAATTGAAAATTTTAGAAAATCAGGCATTGCCCCTCCATTTGATATAGAAATATAATTCCAATTAATACCACCATTTGTAGTTTTATAAATACTTGCTCCGGCTCCGCACACTAAACCGGTCAATGCATCTTTGAAATATATTTCATACAAAAAACCACAAGGGACATGAGTTGAATCAAATGATATTCCTCCGTTTGTAGTTTTTAAAATATGTGCATTACCGCTTATCCATCCCGTATCTTTATTAATGAAAAAAGCTTCTTCATAACTTGCACCATAACCAACTGTACCGTTTCTTATAGCTATCCAATTTATTCCTCCATTAGTAGTTTTCAGAATTGTTTGAAACCAACCCACACAATAAACTATATTTGAATTTACTGGTTGAATTCCGGTCAAATTTTTATCTGTGGATGGATGATTTTGAAAAATCCAGTTTGTTCCTGTATTTGTCGTTTTCATAATCACGCCTTCTCCACAAGCCCAACCCGTATATTGATTAATAAAATGTATATCATTTAAGGCAGATGTCCCTGAATTTTGAACTATCCATTGAGCATTTGCGGATATAATCGAATAAATAGAAATAATCAGAATAATAATTATTTTTTTCATTTCAGTTAATTAAAATTATATTGAAAAAATTTATTAATGAAACAAAACAATATATAAGTATTGAATAAAATAATTTTTTAATAACTGCGAATCATAGACGAGCTAATATTTAATTCGTTATCGGAAATTCACGATATAAATTAGAAATATCAAGGAAGATATTTTTATGAATTCGTTCCCAAAGCGGACTTTTGGAACGAGAGGAAAAATATTTTTTTTTATTTTTTAATGTTTTTTATATGCTCTGTATAGTAAAGGAACATCTACAAATCCGGAATTCACACCGCAAAAATAATTATCGTTTACCATTTTCCCGGTCAATATATCCGAGAAATATTGGTCACCGATTTTTTCATCACTCCATTTTTGTCCGTTCCAGTGAAAAAATGAAGTTTTACCCATTGCCCCTCCAAAACATATAATATTTTCAAACGAATTACCAACAATATCACTAAAACCGGATTTATCTGGTGTAGAAATTTTAGGAATCAATATATTATCTTGGAGTTTATAAATAATATCAGGATAATGATATGCATATATCAAATTATTCATCGCGCCAAAAAATATATTACCCTTGTTTTCAAACACTTTTGTCCAGCTATTACCTTCAAACTCATATACGTAATATTTATCATTTGTAAGAAGAGAATCGAAATCCGCTGCTATATATCTTATTTTGTTATTTTCATCATTTAATATACCTAGTGAAATTAATGATGTATCAGGAAGTCTGTATTGTGTAAGATTATATCCATCAAAATTGTAAATCAATCCTTTAGGGTTTGAAATCCATATTTCAGATGAACTTCTAACTAAAATATGACTTACAAAAAAATCATCATTAAAATTGTAATTTATCGGAACATTTGAGAAACTACTGCCATTCCATTTTTCTATGTGAGGTGTGTATTTACCATTTTTGACTTCTGAACCAACTATATATCCTTCATTCTTGTCAAGTCCGTCGATACAAGCAATTTTTATATTTGCTCCGTAATTCATTTGAGTAATTTGACCATCTTTAAAATGCAAAAGATAATTACTCCAATCGCACATAAACACTTCATTTGTATCAGGAGACCAAAGGGAATAAGTCCAAGTTCCACCTGGTAACTTTATAACCTGCCAATCAAATCTCGGAGAATCATAAACGTAATTTGATTGGTTTGAATTCACAGGATTATCTTTACACGAATAAAGAATAACAGATAAAAATGATAATACAATAATTAGAAGTATAATTTTATTTCTACTTTTCATTCAAATAATTTGATTTTCTGAATTTATTATAGTAAAATTTCTGAATCATATCGCTTTCGAGATTATGATTTATTAACTGTCGTTATTTTATCATCAGCATTTTCTTTGTTTCTCTATATTCGCCGGAGATAAGTGTATAAAAATAAACTCCGCTGGGGTATTGCGATGCGTTGAATGTTACTTCATACGTTCCGGGATTTAATTTTTCATTCACAAGTGTTTCAATTTCTTTTCCGAGTATATCATAAACTTTAAGAACTGTCATCCCTCCTGCCCCCCTTCCAAGGGGGGAACCAAGAGCAGGAATATCAAACTTTATCTTCGTCGTCGGATTAAACGGATTCGGATAATTTTGAAATAGTTTAAATTTATTAGCAATTTGATTCTGATTAATGATTCCGACAGATTGAGAATATTTTGCTGTAAGAATATCATCACTATTTGATAAAGATGAATATCCACTTCCTAAAATAAGAATATTATTAAATCTATCGAGTTTTATAACATTACCTAAATTACTATATTCATTTGTCCATGTTTTATTATTTACAATCCATAAAAGATTTCCAATTGAATTATATTTTATAGAAACGGTGCTACCAGTTATGTATGAATTACAAAGAGTATCTATATATAAACAAAAAGGGGAATCCTCATTTAAAATATCGTTGCCTGTATATCTTCTTTCCCAAACATAATTGCCAGAAGAATCATATTTTAGATTACTATATTCATATCCACCATAAGTTCTTGAACCAGATTTTATAAGAACATAAATATTACTATATATATCCGAATTTATGTCTTTTATAAAATCAAGATTTGCCGGTCCGACAAAATGTTTATTCCAAATTAAGCCTCCTTGACTTGAGTATTTAATAGTTGCGACACGAAATTGTTGAGTCGAACTATCTGTGACAAACAATCCAGCTATAACATTATTTTGTTTATCACATATTAATTTAACAAGTTGGTTAGAAATATAAACAGAAGTATCATAAATCTTAGACCATAATTGCTCACCGGCAGGATTATATTTTATTAACAATGAATTACATATAGTAACTGGGCGTACATTTAAATATCCTCCAATATAAATATTTTTATAACCATCCATGACAATAGATGCTCCACTATTTAAATAACCCTCATAAGCATATTCGTAATATTTTGTCCATATTAAACTTCCACTACTATCATATTTTACAAACCCAACTTTTTTATATCCTGAGTTCCAGATTGTTCCTGCTATATAACTATATTCGTCATCATCCAATAAATATGCGGTGGGATCGTTTACAGAACCGATACCATTTCTAAATTCTTTCGACCAAATAAAATTTCCCGAGCTATCATATTTAATTAAAACCCACCATCCTCCATCAATTATACAGGATACATAAATTTTTCCTGACTTCGATAATGCTATTTTAAGTGGACGTAAATATAAATCATCTATTAAATTGTGCCAAACAAGCTGTCCATCCCGATTATATTTTAATGTAGTAACTCCTGCACTCCATCCAGTAATATATACATTTCCCGAAGAATCTATAAACATATCAGATGCATTATCGTCAGTACTGTTATAAGAATTATATCTTTGCATCCAAACTTGCTGAATTTGAGCAAAAGAATCGAGAAAGTGGAAAAGGATAAAGAATAAAACTATAATAAATTTATTCATAAAGATTATAATAAATATTTAAACAATTCATTTATTCATTCCCAAATCAGTTTGGTAATAATATGCATGAAATATGTATAAATTCGTTTCAATTCTCATCAAATATTTCTTTTAATTATTTCATCATTCTTCTTTTTATTTTAAGAACGAGATATAACAGTTTATGATAATTTATAATATTACTTTAACAGAGCATACGAATCTAAGACGAGATTGCGAGTATATTCGTTATTGAAATTTCACGATTTCCGTTTGTAAAATCAAGTAATATATTTTTAGTAATGTTTCTGCCGTTGTTGGTGTTAGCCTGTTTTTTAGCGCCAACAATAACTATATTTATTTCAGCAATACCATTTTTTTCGTATTTGTAAAATCACCTGCAATCAATCTATAAAAATAAACTCCGCTTGGATATTGCGATGCATTCCATTCAACTTCATAAATTCCCGCTGTTTGCTTTTCATTTACAAGTGTTTCAACTTCCCGACCAAGAGCATCGTATACTACAAGTTTCACAAAGCCACTTTTTGGTAAATCAAATCTTATTTTTGTAGAAGGATTAAATGGATTTGGATAGTTTTGTTGTAATGAATATGATGACGGAACAAGTTCGGAAATTTGTTTTATCACTATTGCTTCTGAATACAATCGTTTCCAGACGGACTGACCATTTGTTCCTGCGAAAATATAACTGTTTGATATTGATAAAGAAACGATGGAAGGAATAGCGATGAAACCCTGATTTTTATTTAACCAGTTTGTTCCATTATTTGTAGATAAAAATACTCCGCCTTCAGTCCCTGCAAAAATATTTGTTCCGGATACTGCAAGGGAATTAACAGATAGAGCATTACCGGTTAATCCGTTATTAACCGCAGTCCAGTTTGTACCGTTATTTGTTGATAAAAATACCCCTGTCAAAGTTCCTGCAAAGATTTTTGTTCCCGAGATCGCAAGTGTATTAGCATATAGACTTGTTAATCCGTTATTAATTGCGTTCCAGCTCGTACCATTATTTGTTGATAAATATATCCCGGCTTCAGTCCCTCCAAAGAGGTTTGTTCCCGATAATGCGAATGACAAAACCAATTTATTCGTTAAACCTGCTGCAGACCAACTGGAGCCATTATTCGTTGATAAAAATACTCCACCCATTGTCCCTGCAAATATGTTTGTTCCCGATAACACAAACGCATTAACTTGTAGATTTGTCAATCCACTATTAATGGTAGTCCAGCTGGTGCCGTTATTTGTCGATAAAAATACTCCGTCGCCGTTTGTTCCTGTAAAAATGTTTGTTCCCGAAACTGCAAAGGCATAAATATCCCGACTTATTAAACCACTATTAACTGTATTCCAGCTTGAGCCATTATTTGTAGATAAAAATACTCCACCGCCGTGACTTCCTACAAAGAGGTTTGTTCCTGATACAGCAAAAGCATTAATATATTGACTTGTTAATCCGTTATTAACCGCATTCCAATTGGAGCCATTATTAGTTGATAAAAAAACTCCGGTACCCCAAATCTCTGCAAACAGGTTTGTTCCCGAGATTATAAGTGCATTAGCATATAGACTTGTTAATCCGTTATTAACAGCAGTCCAGTTGCTGCCGTTATTTGTAGATAAAAATACTCCGCCATCAGTTCCTGTAAAAATTGTTGTTCCCGATACTGCAAAAGCATTTACAAGCAGAGCAACACCGGTTAATCCGTTATTTACGGCAGTCCAGTTTGTGCCGTTATTCGTTGATAAAAATGCTCCACCCAAAGTCCCTGCAAATACATTTGTTCCGGATACTGCAAGGGCATGAACATAAAGAGCACTACCGGTTATTCCGCTATTAACCGCAGACCAACCCGAACCGTTATTTGTTGAAAAAAATACTCCACCCAAAGTTCCGGCAAAGAGATTTGTTCCCGAAACTGCTAAAGCGTTAACAACTTGATTCGTTAATCCGCTATTAACTACAGTCCAGTTAGAGCCGTTATTTGTTGATAAAAATACTCCGCCACTAGTAGCTGCAAAGAGGTTTGTTCCTGATACTGCAAAGGCATTAACAACTTTACTTGTTAATCCGTTATTAACTGCAGTCCAGCTTGTACCGTTATTTGTAGATGAAAATATACCGTCGCCGTTAGTCCCCGCAAAGAGTTTTGTTCCCGAAAATGCAAGAGAACGTACATATTCATTCTCTAATCCTACCACAGTCCAGCTGGAGCCGTTATTTGTTGATAAAAATACTCCGCCTTCAGTTCCCGCAAAGAGATTTGTTCCCGAAACTATAAAGCAATTAACAAAACCCCCGGAAGGTCCCGTCTGTATCCACTGAGCAGAGCAAAAATTAATTGTAAATGTGCACTGAACAATTAAGAAAGAGAAAAGAGCTAATACAAATATTTCGTTTAATTTTTTCATTTTGTTTTCTTTTATATTAAGATTAATAATGTAGAAGTAGTACCTGTATCGTTTAATGTAAAAGCATTGTTTGCTGATAATGGAAAATCTTGTTGGGCAAAAGCAGAAGCAGAAAAAAAGAAAGTAAATAAAAAAACCGAATAGATTTTTAACATTTAAACCTCCTTCGAATTCGAATTTTTACTTTAATAAAAATTTAAGTTATTATTTTGGCAAATTGAACTAAAACAAATTTAACAAATGCATGATTACAATTGCACATTTTGAAAATCCTTATCGAGAACTATATGTAAAATTAAGATATATTTTCTAAATATTCAATATTGTTATTTGATTGATTAAGATAACTGTTTTGTTTTGGTCCAGCGGAAAATGGACACAAGGGTTGATTTAGTATTATATAATTCAACAGCATTTCCATAAAATAAATTATTCATTATTGCACTCGACAATTTATTTCTTCTCTCATCCAGACTTGCCGGAAAATAAATAAGTGTAATAATGATTATACAAAGAACACCCCGATAAAGAAAATCGTGGCAAGCTCAGAAAAACTTTGTAAAAAATAAAAATTATAAGTTGGAAAGAAAACTACTTTTTAATAAAAAAATATTTATTTTAAACATGCTCGAGTTATATTACGGCAGTGTTGAAGATAATAATCATGACTGGTATAGGTATGAATATCCGATTGGGAAAAGTAAAATTAAAATATCAAATAATACTAATCTTCAAAAAGAAAAAGGATTTCAATTATATATGAAGAATCAGAATTATAATGAAAAAAATAAAAGAAATAGAATGGATTTGGTAATCGGGGATGAGGAAATAGCAATAAGTTTATTGATAAGAAATGTTATTATCATTGATGATAAATATAAAGGTAAAAATATAAGTGATAACAATAAATATGGTACACCCAATAGAGTATTGAAAGGAATGCATAAAAATAATTTCTCTATAAACAAAAAACTAATTTGCATTAATAATATTTCAGAATTAGAAGGCAAATTTGAAAAATTTAAAAATGATAATTATATTATCAATACTAATGATTTATTTTTATTAAAAAATGATATGGGTGAGAATGATATTCAAAAAAATAAACGTGTACAAAATTATAAATATTGTGGATTAAAAGGTATATATGAAAATAATGAATGGAATCTAAGTTTCTATATGAATGAATATGAAATTCCGGAAGAAATAATTGAAATTCATAAATATTTAAATTAAATAATAATTAGATAATCAACACCAACTATCAAGGTTTTTCGTAAAATGGTCTATTTTATAAAATATTGTCATAAGCCTTTCAGCAACAGGTTCTCTCTGAAAATATAGTATAAGCTATGGAGGATGCCTCTCAAAAAATTAAGGTTGGTGAATTTTAGTCGAAATAATCGAACATTTAAAAAGCCTCTAATCCTTTTCCCATCTTTTCTTTATTCATTTTTCTGGTATAATATGATTAAGAAAAGATTAACCCTCTTTTCTCTCAAACATTTTAATCACAGAAAGGAGGATATTCAAATTTATAGTCCTAAAATAAGCGAGGATTTAATCCCAATTATATACCGTAAAGCAAAACAACAAGGACGACCCATGACTCGCATCGTCAACGACCTGCTCCGAGAAGTGCTCACCGAAAAAGTCTCCGACCAAAAAACTGAAACCACAGAATCAACAGAAAAGATAATCAAAACGAAGGCATCATGAATAAATACTTTGTCGAAATTCCTTATTCATGCAACACGTATGGAAGAGTCAAAGGATACGTTTTTGCAAATTCAGAAGATGAAGCCGAGGTCAGAGCGGGTGACGTAGAAAATATTGAAGATGCTGAATATAATGACTATGAGACTGACAACACTGAACATTATTACGATGATATGGAACTTACGCTTCAAGAAGAAAACGTCCCTGAAGACGATATCCCAGAATACATAAGAGAGTCAAAAACCCCAGTACAAGTCCTTATTCCAGACTATTTCCTAAGCGAAATTAATTTAATCTAAAAATTATGAATAAATATATTTTAAGAATTCCATATTCGTTTATGCGTTATGGTTCGTATTCTTGTACAGTTTATGCGAATTCATTCGAAGAAGCCGAAGAAATGGCAGATGATTTTGGAAGCCACTCTTCAGAAGATTACGACGAAAATAGTGAAAATGATGGTAATATGGATTTTGAATTTTCAGATGTAGAAACAGAAATTGAAGAAGAGGACGTCGACCCTCCATTTGAAGTTGATGCCGATTCTAAGACAACCGAAAAAATCCCAGACTATTTCTTAAAAGAGATAAATTTAATTTAATTTATATGAATCAATATTATGTAAAAATAAGTTATTCTTGTCGAGCACAAGGAGAATTTTCCGGATATGTTTACGCCAACAGCCGAGAAGAGGCTCAAGAGTTAATATACGATCACGAAAACATTCGAGAACAAGACCATGAAGAAACTGATTTTGAAGATTATAGCTATTCTGAAGATGAGGCATGTATAGATTTACAAGAATCAAATGTAACACCACCACCCGGCTATAATAATAATGCTTCTTCCAGTTTAACACTACCATCATATTTTCTCGCGGAAATCAATTCGCTATAAAAGATTTTTTAGCAATCCCAATTAATTAATTATCCTATTAACCAATTAAAAACAAAAGAAAGGAATCCATCACCATGGTATGGAACACAGAAAATTCGTCAGCTCGAACAGAAACAAAAAATTATTGTAAATGCAATTCACAGCAAATCGACATCAC
>Ga0224522_1000045_pt1 | contig 73627 bp, 75 predicted proteins | sample CFST25metaG_FD_182733 | JGI IMG/M metagenome (GOLD analysis project Ga0224522, IMG submission 182733) | Peat soil microbial communities from Stordalen Mire, Sweden - C.F.S.T25 | ecosystem: Environmental > Terrestrial > Soil > Wetlands > Peat | place: Sweden: Norrbotten County, Stordalen Mire...
GCTGGACTCTCTCCGTTGGTGATTCAATTGGGTTATTATTTGGGGAACGCAGCAGCGGCAACTTCAGGTGGGCGCTACCTGGAACCGGTGATTTGGGTGACGCTGATCTATTTCGTTCTGGGGATTTATACTCTGACGTCACTGTTAGTCAGTCTAGTACGAAAAGATTTTCAAATTAAAGACATCCAATCCTTTAATCAACCAGCGGCAGCTCCTGGGCCAAAATATCACGAAAACAGAAATGTTGTATTTTTGTTGATCGGTTTTCTTTTGCTTGGGCTTTTAGTGCCGCTCTCTAATTCCTTTCCCAACCGGATGCCGGAACAGAGCGGTAAACAAACCAACCAGACAGCTTATCAATTGCTGTCGCAGAACAGCTCGATTACTGCGTCTCAATGGCAATCGTTCTTATCTGACCCTAAAAGTGCTGTTGTCGAAGGAATTGCCTATCATCCACGTTACTATCGCTCCAAATTCTTCTTATCCGGGGATCCAACTTTTGAAATGATGGTTCTCGGAAAGCAAACCGTGATCGTCAGCTATATGGTAGATGTCATTCCGACTGCCTATTTCAGTGACGGCAGCGATGTCATTCTGGTCGGGTGTCGGCTCGCAAATGATACTATGTGGTCGGCAAAACGCACGATCATACAGACTTATGCACTCTTTCAGGTCGATCACGAAAAAAACAGCTATATTAACGGCAGTAGTTTGCCGGAATGCAGTAAATAAAATATTAGAGTTTTTATTTAACAAAGGTAACATAATGCCTAATTCAGTGGTCGCGGAGCCTTTACCTGACCGCCTAAGTCACGGTGAAAAAGAAAGGCATGTAGGATTATCAAACCCCTCACAATTGTTTTTATTCAACCGAATCGATAAAAATATTCAGATCGGTTGAAATAGCGTTGCATCTGTCGTTACAAATTTAACCTTTTTCGTTACCCATCTGGAGAATGACCAGCTTGTAGTCGATTCTCTCTACCTGGAGAATGAGAATTCAACGATTCTTATTTGGAGAGCAGCCCTGAGAATTGAAAGAATAAACTGATATAATGGCTTGGTGCCTTTAAAATCACGTCCTATATTAAATATAAACAACCATCCTGATTGGGTTCAAACGGCAAAGGAGTATTAAAAATGAACGAAACTCATCAACCCTATATTGAAGGGGATCTTGACCTGAAAATAATGATAAAGCCTCTCGCTAAGTACTGGAAAATATTATTGCCGTTGATCCTTATCGGTGGGATAGTAATGGGTGGTTACAATTTTATGAAACAAAAAAATACTTCGTCGGCACAAATTTACATCAATGATTCGGAATTTACTGATCAAATGGTCAGCGACGCAAATAAACAATTAGTCGCAGATAAACTTGGGGTTCCGGTCAATAATCTCCCCGACGTGAGTATTCAAAGTGCTAAGAGTAATTCGAATATCTTCGATATCGTAGCCTCGACCAATGATTTGCAAGAAAATATTAAATTAGAAAATACCTGAGCAAATTTACTTGTCGATCAAGCAAAAACAAAACAAATAACCCAGGCTACAGATGAGATTAATATATCCTATAAAGCTTTTCAACAGGCGAGTAACGATCTTGTGGCCTTCCTGGATAAGAACAACTTGCTGTATCTGACTTATTCGCAAATAGAAGAATTGACTGGAAATAACATTATATCTGGTGACACGATCATTATTCAACCCGAAACAATCCTGCCTTCAATCTCATCCGTCACCTTGCTTGAGCTGTCTACTTTGGTCGAAAATCGAATGTCCACAAAAAGCGTCTATGACCAGATATACCGCACTGATCAAACAATCTTGATCGGGATGCAAAACAGCACTGACTTTTTGCTGATGGAACAAGCTAAAACCCCCCAGATTTCCTTGAAGAGCCTGCTGGTCAATTTCCTTTTAGGTGCCCTGGTTATCTTGATTCTAGGAATTGTGGTTGTCTTCGTCGTTGAATGGTGGAAAACTCCTTCTTCTGAAGAGATTCAAAAAAGGGTTCAGCCGTAAAAAGAGGGGGCAATTTATTGGAGCGTTATCTTAGGTGAATAAATACTTAAAAGCCATCTCCACCAATTTAATTATCTTTGCGGTAAGCTCCATTTTCTTTCTCGCCATCACTCCTATTGCTATTCGGGTGATGGGGAGTGAATTTTATGGCTTGTGGGCTATCCTTTACGCAATCATTCAAATTGCCGGGGTAGGTACAGCCGGCATGAGTTCGATCGTCAATAAATTTGCCTCAGAATCGCAGGCGAATTCTGAAAAGAAATTTGGTGAAATTATTGCGGGGGGAGTCACCATTGTTTTTTTCCTTGCCATCTTGACGGCTCTGATTTTGCTTGTACTTCAGAATTTAATCGTGGCAAATCTCAAGATCAGTTCACTCGCCGCACAGGCTCAATTCAAGAGCGCCATTTTGATCATCACGCTCAGCCTGATACCGCAGTTTGTCAGCCGCGTGTATCAAGGCTTTTTATTTTCCCAAATTAAATATAATCTTGCCAAACAAATCGATCTTTATTATCAAATCGGCCTGTGGACCGGGATTGTGCTGATCTCAATCTGGCAGAGAAATCTCATTTTCATTGCCATGTGGTGTTTCGTAATCAGCTTTTTGTCATTACTTGCTTATATGATTGCAGTGAAACGCACCTGCACATATCAGTTTTCCTTCAATCCTTCAGTGATCCGCAGGATGCTGCGATTCTCTGGCTACCTTTTTATCGAATCATCGGCAATCACTTTTTTTCAGCAAATGGACACCGTCCTGGTGGGCATGGTGCTGGGGCCAAGTATCGCCGGCGTCTACTCGGTGGGTACAAGTGTGAGTGTGCGCTTGTCCTTGGTCACAGGGCAAATCACCGAAGTGATGATCCCTTATGCCAGTTTGAAAGATTCTCTGAAAGATCATCAAAAACTGTATTCCACCTTCCGCAGATTGTCTCATTATGTCAGCTTAGTTGTGTCTCTGACTGGTGCAGCCGCCATTATCTGGATGAATGAACTTCTTTCCGTGTGGATTTCAGCTGATTATGCTTTGAAATACAGCAACTTTTATCGTATCCTGATCATTGCCTATTGTTTCCTGAGCCTGGCCAGGCCCGCGCATCAAACGCTGACCGGTATGGGGAAAGTGAAGTTTACCTCCATTGTTTATTCAATTGCAACATTTTTCATGTTGTCTTCACTGTATTTTTTATCCCAGAAAATCGGCTTACTGGGAGCTGTTTTAGCCGATTGCATCATGATTTTTCTCCTCATTTACAATATCTATGTGTACCACATGCTCGATTCGAAAAAGCCATGGACTGAATTCTTTTCTGACCTCGGGATTGGGTTATTTTCACCGATCATCCTTTATGGCATTATTTTAATCATCCCAGGGCTTGGTATTAAACTGGCTCTAACAGTCCTCTATCTGGCTCTTTGTATCTTAATTCTTCGAAAAGATATGTGGTTAAAAACTGAAGCAAGGAAGTTAATTCATTAAAATTTTAGCTTAGGAATTAGCAATTATGTTTATTGAAAATATAAAATATTTTGAACAGAAATTCGGTTGAATAATTGTAAATTCCTAAAGAATAACAATGTTACAATTTATTATGATATATTCATTTCAAGTTTATCAGATAAGAATATTACGAATTAATTCATATTTAACAAATTTTTTTTATAAAATGAATGGAAATTATGCCTAGTAATCTTCTTTTTTTATTCGCTACTTTGTTACTTTCTCTCAATTTCGTTAGGCCTTTAGGTTTTGCTATATCTGATTGGTTTTTTCTAGGTTCATTAGGCTTTGCCTTTATTGAAACGCTTTCTGTAGATAGAGGCAATACATTTTGTTGGTGGCGTAATCGTTTTTTATGGATGGCAGGTTTGATTTTAGTTGGAGCACTTCTTTCATTAGAAAATTCCTATTATATTAATGCTGCAATTAGTGAGATTTTTCAACAAATTTACGTCATGACTCTCTTTATTTCATTAGCCTGGATCATGGTGCGCCGCGGAAAAACTAATTTAATAATACTGGCATTAATCATTTCAGGTGCTTTTACAGGTGGTATTGCTTGTATAGATTTTTTAACAGGTTCTAAAATTGGGCCGCTACTCTCTGGTAATCCGCCAATGAAACTAATAGGGAGATATGCTGGTACTCTTGGGCACCCCAATAATTTAGGATACTTTCTTGTAATAACTGTTCTTTTGAGTATTGGATATTGGATTAATATTACGAGATATGAAAAAAAGAGATTTCCAGCAAAATTATATACTGGTATATGGCTTTTACTGATCACTATCCAATTATTTGGCATTTATTTGAGTAATTCCTTAACTGCTTATTTGGGGTTTTTGCTAGGTTTGATAGCATTATTATTTTCATTACAATTAATATCAAAAACGAATTTAAAAATTGTTCTAAAATATTTTTTAGTAGGGGTATCAGCAATTATATTAATAACTATAATAATTACATTTTTCTCAAAAAATACCGCTACCAGTATTTCGAATGCCTTAAATCGTGTTATATCAACGACTGCTGGAACTAGAATCGCAGGTTATTCTGCAGCTTGGAACAGAATACTTCAAGATCCCTTGGTTGGGGTAGGCTACGATCAAATCGCGACATCTGGAACAGGATTAGATATAGCTGTACTTGGAACTCCTGTTCATAATATATTCTTGCAAATCTGGTATACCGGTGGATTTTTCGCATTATTAGGTTGGTTATTAATTTATTTTTCAATTGGTTGGGCATCTCTAGTAACATTGAATAACAAAAAAATGTTATCTCCAATAATCAATAGTTTGGCTGCCTCTGTGTTGGCCATAATACTTATGGATCAATTCCAAGATTCCTCAAGTCAACGAGTAAAATGGTTAGTTATTGGTCTATTTGTTGGATGGGTTTGGGTCAAAGAGAGAACAAATCAATTGAAGTCTAAAGCTTGAGTAGAAAATCGGATACAAATTGCCCCATATAAAGGCTTTCACTAAGGGCCAATATTATATGCCAATATTGTTTCATAAAGCACCAAAGTGTTTAGTAAAGGGTTGTGATTAAAGTTCTATAAATATAATTGAAATTTTAAGATAGTCTGATTTGAATTCAATGTTTTTCTGCTTCTTATTTGGATGGCGCGGTCGGTTTTTGCAGATAATTTTCAACTCTTTTTACTTTCATTCTCTTGATGATTTGGGGATTGGGTTATGAAAAGAATTTGTATTATTGATCCCGTAGCAACAAAATATATCCTGCCATTGGTGCAGGGGTTAAGTGAGCATTGTTATCTCGATTATATTTACAGCCCTGCTCCAACCGAGGCTGGTTTTGGCGAACACCAACTACCCCAAAATGAACATATCCGTTGGCTGTCTGTAAATACTTTGTCTCCCTTTGGTAAAAATTTTGGTTTGTTTCAGCGGGGATTGGTCTCGTATATGGTCCACAATCGCCCTGATGCAGTGATCATTTTCGCGAACCCGAGATACCTCAGTTATTGGTTTGTCCTGATTGCTGGAAAAATACTGCACATTCCCATTTATTCAAGGGGACACGGCGTGTATAAAAAAGTAAAGCTCAACGTCGCATATAAAGTAATGTATTCCTTAATGATTGGTTTAAGCGAAAAGTATATATGCTATACCGAAAGTGTCAAAGATTCTTTACTCCCTTTGACTAAGAACCCGGCTAAATTAGTAGTTGAGTACAATACCCTCTATAACGATTATCCTGTCTATCCTCAAGAAAAGACAGGGCAGGAAAAAGGTATCCTGTTCATTGGCCGTTTGCGTCAGCGCTGCGGCATTGAAGAGCTGATTGCAGCGCTTCGAAACCTGCGTGCCGGGGGTGAATTCGACCTCGACCTGCACATCATTGGGGACGGTGTTCTGGGCGATTGGGTCAGAAAAACCTCCAAAGATGAAGCCTGGATTCATTATCATGGTATGGTTTATGAAGACCGCAAAATTCAGGAAATCTCGTGCGCGTGCCGCTTTGGGGTTTTCCCCGGCGATGCCGGGCTGAGTGTCGTCCACATGATGTCGTTGAGTTTGCCTCCGCTGACGCACGACACCATGCATACCCACATGGGACCTGAACCAAGCTATATTCAATCCGGGATTAACGGCTGGTTTTATGATCGAACGTCAAAGACAAAGACATTATCTTCGGTGATTTCGGATTTGGCTTGGATTCCCCCCGCAAAAATGAAAAACTTCCAAAATAATGCTTTTGAGACTTACCAAAAGTTGAGCACTCCACCACACCATGAACGAATATGGGCAATACTTAATTGAGATTGAAAATCAAATTGCAATCAGAAAACTAGGGTTGACCTTGTTTGCTTTCCAGCCTATTTCGCCCAATAAACAAGGCCTTTGACAACACTGCTCATATAAAACTAGAATGGATTAATTAAGGAAAAGAATTCATATGATGACAAAGAAAAAGATACGAATTCTTGCTGTGATAGAGTCCTTTGGCTCCGATCAATACGGTGCAGCACAAGTTGTAATACAACTGGCAGATTTTTACCAACAACATGAAGAGATTTCGTATCGTATTCTATCAGCCCAACTCGGAAAGATTCCCGATGAGCATCTTGCGCATGTGCGCCAGGTCCCTGCAGGTAAATCTATCTTGACAAATAACAAGATAACCTACAGATTACGCTGGCACCCTGGAATGCGAAAGTTCATTCAGCAGCAAATAGATGATTTCGCGCCAGATATAGTGCATATGCATGGAACCACTACTCCGTTGTCGCGTGAAACCGTGAACGTAGCTGCGTTGAATAATATTCCTGTTCTTCTAACTGCCCATGGGACAATTAGCCCATGGTTATGGCGATATAAAGGATGGGCGTACTTTATCCTAAAAACCCTATATTGGAAAATATTACAACGCCCTTCCCTACGGAAAGCGGGTTACGTACATGCAATTACTCAAAATGAAGCCAGGGATATGCTAAGGGAGTTTCCAGATGCAACCCAGATATTGATTCCAAATGCATTAGATCTACAATCAATAATTCCTTTAGAATATAAGACCCCTGAACACTATTTTCTGTTTGTTGGTCGGTTACACCCTAAAAAGGGAGTAGCGCTTTTATTACAAGCCTTTATTAAAGCCTCTTTGCCAGAATCATGGCGGCTGGCCATTATTGGACCGGATTTTGACCCGCAATATTCCTTGTATTTACGCAGCATCGTTTCAAAAGCTAATTTTGAGGATCGGGTCTCCTTCTTGGGTCCCATTTTTGATAATCGAAAATACGAACTGATGCAAAAAGCCTGGGCAGCGGTTGTTCCTTCTTTCAGCGAGGTTATCGCATTGACAAACCTGGAGGCGGCTTCTGTCCGCACTCCAACGATAACCACCTTAGAAACAGGTGTTGAAGATTGGGATAAACACGGCGGATTAATAGTAAAACCTGAAGTTGAAGAATTAACTCGTGCATTAGAGCAGGCAGCCTCCTGGGGATTGGAAGAACGTCTGAAGCGAGGACAACAAATCCAAGAATGGGTCGAGAACTCATATAACTGGAATACAATCGGCCCTAAATGGCTCAACGCTTACCAACAAATAATTGAGAGGGATTCAGACAAAAGAAAAAATGCAATCCGGCTGGAATAATTTAGTTGCGATATACACCAGATAAAATAAACAAAAATTGTATAAATGATTTATATAATTAGAAAGATCTATATTGAGTTTTGAAGCATGTGACTCATCCCGTTATGGCCGGTGTTCCTGCGAAAGTAATCAAGAGACGGTTCAAGTCCGAAGAAGAAGAACGGATGCATATTCAAGAATTGCACGGTGATTGAAATAAGGAACGCTTTTTGATGAAAATTTTACATATCATTCCAAAATTCCCGATGACCGCCAATGGCACAGTCATTGGCGGGGCGGCAAATTCCCTGTACAATCTTGCCAAAAGTCAATCCGGGAAAAATGAAGTGAATATCTCCTCTTTTTTTCCTTCATTCGTTCCAACTCAAAGCGGAGATAACAGCGGCCTGGTCTTCAGTCCTATCCGGATGGTATCCAGGCCTAATTCAAAGCAATTTGGACTCGAATTTATTGCCCGCTTATGGCTCCTAGCGAAAAAATATAAGGGCAAGTACGATGTGCTTCACGGCCATTCAGGGCATATCGATTATATTTTTCCCTATACCATCCTATCCAAATTATTAAACATCCCGCTGGTATACAGCTTGAATTGTCCGGTTTCGATCACCAGCCGCATCACAAAATTTCCGGGTCGAGAATATTTGATCACTTCTTCAGCCAAAGGCGTGAGCAAGTTTATCGCCATCAGCGAAAATGTCTCTGAAAGCATGCGCCTGGTTGGAATTCAAAAAGAAAAGGTGGCAGTTATCCCTCCGGCCGTCGACATCCGAAAGTTCAGCTACATCCAGGATACGCTCGGATTCAGGAAAAAACTGAATCTTCCGAATGATGCCCTGGTCTTTTTGTTTGTTGGCAGCATTGCCCCAACTAAAAATTTGGAAGCCGCCCTCTTTGCACTCAGAAAAGTGGTGGATACCCTGCCGGACGCTGTAATGATCATCACCACCGAACTTAACCTGACCCATTATAAAGAACGGGGTGCCTATTTATTCAATTTGGTTGAGGAATTGCAGCTGCAGAAGAACGTCATCCAGATGGGAATTATTGATAATATGCAAGAAGTGATGGCTTCTTGCGATATACTGATTGCACCTTTCCGCAGCACAGACGGGCCGTCAGATTACTTTCTGGCTGCCCTGGAAGCCATGTCGGTAGGCAGACCGGTCATCGTCAGCCCCATTGGGGGCATGAAAGAAATCGTCAATGAGGAAGTGGGCATCTTTGTTGCGCCGGAAGACCATGACCAGCTGGCTTCCGCGATTTTAACTCTTGCCGATGATAAAATACGTAGACAAAAAATGGGAAGTCACGCGACTTCATTGATTGAAGAAAAATTTGATCCTGAATCTATATCCGATGCAGTCGAAATGGTTTATGTGGAGGTAATGCAAAAATGACACCTGATAATGTAGGTAAGTTCTATGAAGCGGATTCAACAATTTATGATTCGAGATGGGTAAAAGAGGGTGGCCGCATTACCTCTGCTTCACAAACGAAAATCGTCTCCGGTTTTGTGCAGGCCTGGAATGGAAAGGAAATATTAGAGGTGGGTTGTGGTTCTGGCCGATTTTCTTCCCTCGTCGCAGAAGTTGGTTCTTCCGTTACTTATCTAGATTTAACCCTGGGTATGTTAGCGGTTACCCGGGAAAAATTAAAGGCGAATCACCCGGTTTTCAACGGAGTGAACGGCTCCACCTACGAAATTCCTTTGGTCTCAGAATCAAGGGACGCAGTAATTTCGATCAATGTATTCAATCACATTCAGGAACCCGCTACAGCGATCAAAGAAATCAACCGCATCTTGCGGCCAAACGGCAAACTCCTGATCAATTTCACCAATCTGTACAGCATTTATTGGCCCTTTGCTTCATATATCAATAGCAAACACACTTCGATTGGCAGAGATGTCTATTCAGTCTGGTCAAAACCGAAAGAAGTATCCACCATTTTATCCGCTTCGGGTTTTAACATTCTCGATGTGGTAGGTCATGTATTTGTGCCTCTATATCTGGATAAACCCGTTTTACGCAGAATTCCTATCTTCCTGGATGGATTATCCAGAAAAGCTCCTTTGAAATGGATGGCTCCTTCGCTATTCTATTATTGCGAGAAGAGATAATTACCCGATCCAAGTTAAGCGAGGTTGGGAAGTGCTTTTATTATGGGTTGAGGCGTTGGTAAGTAATCTTTTAGGCTGATTGGTCTCTGGCAGGGAAAACTGGGTAGAGAAAAAAAGAATGGGGACAGAGAGGGTGAATAAATACCTCATCTGTCCCCTTTTTGCTATTGTCCACCGTCACCACACAAATAACCAAGAAGATTAGAAGCGCACAGAGAAAGCGACGGTGGGTTTACATATTCTGCGATTCTATTGGACGAACAAATCGCTATTTACGTACGCGATGCCCGCTACGATAAATTGCATTACCGGCAATGCCAGCAATCACAATGAAACCACTTATGATCAGTAAAAGACTTAAGGGAGAGGTTTGGCCTTGGATGGGAGCTCCACCAGAAGCGGGTAGACCAATGACTCTTGTTGCAGTCAATGTTACTGATGGATTTACAGGAGCGGGTACTCTTGGCCGCGGAGTAGATGTTGCTGCTCGCGGTCCTTTAGTAGCAGTTGATTTTGGCTTTGAAGTCGCTGTTGCTACAACAGTAGACACTTCGGTCGCTGTGGCTGCTACTGTGGGTGCTGTGGTCCCTGTTGCCACTGCTGTTGCTACTGCTGTGGGTATTGTAGTTGTTATTGTAGTGGGTACTGTAGTGGGAACTATGGTGGGTACTGCAGTGGGTACTGCAGTGGGTACTGTGGTAGGTACAATAGTGGGAACTATGGTGGGTACTGCAGTAGGTACTGTGGTAGGCACTGTAGTGGGTGCTGGCGCTGAAGCGCAACTTGGTCCAATGATGGTGTCGTTGATCAGTGTTACATCACCATTGATTGCCAGAGCGCGACCGTCCAGGGTAACGCTGTCACCAAAATGGACGCCTGTTCCCGCGATGATTGTTCCTGCGAAAGAACTACCATTGATCGTGGCAAGGCTATCTACGCGCCAATAAAGATCGCAAGCCCTGGCCCCATTTTTGAAGACAATCGAGCCGGAGGATACAAAGTCACTGGATGCCCTGAAGATATAGACGCCTGGCCCGTCAAGGGTAAGGACACCACCGTTTAATCGTCCAGCCCCAATGTCATAAACACCTGAGGTGAGGGTCAGCCCATCGAGAGCACCCTGGTTGGAGGTCAGCGGTTGACCCCATATATTTAGGCCCGCAGCGGTGGCATCTGCAAGAGTTGCTGCTGCTACTCCATCAGCCGAGTGAAAGGTTCCTCCAACGAGAAGTCCAGCGGGTTGCACTTGTGATAATGGAGAAACATATACATCTCTGTTGGTGCTGCTTGAACCAGAATTGGTCAGGAGTGTGGTAGACAGGATCGAGGCGTTCGCAGCTGTACCCAGGCCGGGTGCGCTTGCCTCCGCGGGCTTTGCTGCCACAGTAGAGAATTGAGTTGCCAAAACAATAGAAACGAATAAAACAATCGTAATCAGAAGATATTCAAATTTTTTCATGCTGCACAACTTCCTACTAAAAGAATCCACCAGGGGATAATTGAGTCGAATTAGTTTCTTGATTTGGATGAGCCTTTAATTGTCAAATGTTTAAAAATAAAAGTCGATTTTCCATGGCTTGTATATTTAAAATCATTTGGCTGCTATATGATTACCTGGATGTCTCATCCAATTCATGTCCTTTGATCGAATGGTTCGAACTGGTCGCAGGACCTACTCACTAACTTCATTTTCCGGTGGTGGCTCCTTTCAATAGCGATTATTTTTGCTCTAAAAAACACTCTAGCTGATTATGGCTATCAATGTCCCGAATATAGACTATAAAGAACCTAAATATCGAATTTCAGACGAAGTCCTTCTGATTGATCTGACCCCAGAACTGGTAGCTTTGCGAAGCTTAGAAAAGATTATTTTCTCCCAAATAAATATCGGTAGCTGTGCGCTTTCTATCCATAGAGCAAACTCGCGCGGTATTCAGGGAGCGAATAAAGAGACCGCACATCATGGTATAGATGTGATTCAGCTAAATTTTATTGGTGGATGAATTCTCAAAAACCAGATTATGATCGATCAGTTCAAAAACACCATTAGTCTTTGCATTTTCGTGCAGATGAAATGGGCAAATATTTGATGTTATAATCTTGCCTGAAAAATCAGTTTTATTGATTAACATTAAATTCTTTTGCTCTTCTGTTACTTTGTCTACTTCAATTTTAAAATGTAAGTCAATTGAAAGTTGGCTGTTTCAACCTATTTATCTTTTACTAAAAAGTGAAGACCCTACTAGGCAAAATCTTTATGTTTACAGATCAAACTGGTGTGTTATATCGGTTTTTTGATTAATCGACTTTGAATGCTGGAATTATGTAATCCTGGATGAATCATTTTTTTGAAAATAATTATTCTGGTTAAGGATTAAATACTTTGAAAGAAAAAATCGATCGCCGTAAATTTATCCAGAGTTCAGCGATCACCGCTGCGACCGCTGCTTTAGCTGCTTTTTCTCCTGCCGGTAAAGCCAGCTTTTCGCTGCCCACCGCCACACTGGCAAATGGCACAACGGATGGAGAGGTTTTTAACGTCAAGACCTATGGAGCAATTGGAAACGGGTCAACCGACGATACTCTTGCCATTCAGAAAACCATCGATACCGCTGCTGCAGTGGCAGGAGTCGTTTACATCCCCGAGGGCAATTATCTCATCACGAGTGAGCTGAAGATTCACTCGAACGGTCTTTCTTTGGTAGGTGCAGGGTTTGGCAGCCGGTTAACCACCACCCAGAACATCAATATACTGGCTGTAATTTCATGCGCGAATATCTTTATTGCGGCTCTTTCCGTCGAGGGAGACGGCGATATTACAAAAATTCATCAAGTAGGCATCTCCACTAAATCCCTCAGCAATTCGGTGATTCAAAATGTCAAAGCATTTAATCTGGGCTACGATGGGATCTGTTTGATTTCAGGATGCGTGGGTTGCTCGGTAACAGGTTGCGTGGTTGAGAACTGCCACGATGATGGGATTAACATCGGTGGGCAGCTCGTCCCTCCCACAACCGATTCTACCGTTGTGGGCAATATCATCACCAACATCACGCATGATGGAATTCATATTTCGAACGGGGCGCAGCGCACCACCGCGATGGGGAATACCATTCGCGGCTGTGATTGTGGTGTAGGTCTATTTCATTCCAATAAAACTACAGTCACCGGTAATGTGATTGAAAACTCAACGACTTCGGGCATCCATAATCCGTCTGATGATTGCAGCGATTTCACGATCGCAGATAACGTAATTCGCGGCGCGGGGGGTGACGGCATTGATATCGGCAAAAAATGCACCTATTTTAGTATTACCGGGAACCAAATTTCTGAAGCAGCTAATTTTGGCATTAATATTCATACCACGGCAGGGTATTTCACGATAACCACCAATGTCATCCATGACTGCTTCAGTGGAATCATGTTATCAAAGGTAACATCAAAATATGCAATCACAGGCAACGAAATATCCAACTGCTCCGATTATGGAATTTCTGATGTGAAAAAGAAATCTTATCTGACGGATGGAATTATCAGCAACAATGTAATAACAGACGGCTGCAAGAAAGCGGGTATTTTCCTGGCCGGATTAATTCAAATGCAAGTGTTGGGGAATAAAATAAGCGGGGTTTCTGGAACCGGAATTCGTTTTGATTCTGTCCCATGCTCAAAAATTACCGCCGCCTCGAATCACATTCAATCGGGTTTAATTGGCATCGAAATAAGCGCAAACGTCAATGCAGATCATTTTAGTATTATTGATAACACAATCGAACCAACCAAAAATACTGGCATTTTTTATTCCGGCGGCCCTTATTTCAACATCGCGGGGAATCGGGTAATCTCCGCTCTCTATTATGGGATTTCAATTTCCGCTAATGCTGCCCATTCAGCCGGCTTGGGGTTGATTGCAAATAATATTGTGGTTGGCGGCTGCAGTATCAACGGAATAATCATCTATCAATACGATGATGTATTGGTTCAGAACAACATTGTCAGCGGTATTGAAGGTGTCGGCATTCGCAGTTCTGGCGGTGACCGGGTAAGCATTGGCAGTCAAATGGCCTCAATCAGCGGCGATGACAAAACACAGGAGGGAATATTTATCCCTGCCGCCATGCCGGGGAGGTCCCTTGGTACTGTCACGGATAAAGTCCCTGTTTATGATGCCTCCGGTACATTAGTTGGATATGTCCCAATCTATAACAAAATAAGCTGACTCTAATTATTTTTCCTTCTTTGATCACGGAAGGCGTGGTCATTGGCATCTCGTTGCGAATTAATCCTGTTTTTGAGCCTGGTTTGGCACAAATCCTGCACCTTCTTCAATGTGATTATAAATATTTAGAGGTCAGGATGTTGAAGAAATCTCTCTGGTTGAACGCGCCTGTTCAATATCTTGGCCTGGGTGGCGCTGTTGGGTAATAAATTATTCGCTTTCTGATAATTTGCTTCGTTAATTGAGTTTTTGGATACTATACTTCTTAATAATTTCAACAATATCATTAAAATATCCAAGTTCCATCATTCTTTTATAAACTAAGTTGCCGATTAATGTATAACCATAAGAATTTAAGTGTACAGAATCTGATAATAAGCTAGGCGGAACTGAGCCAACTTTCATGGCCTCCAAATCTTTTTCAGTTGGCCTTAATCCAGCATCATATATTCCATCTGCACTTAAATATTCTCTTAGGTTTATATATTTGTCACCATAAAAATTAACCATTGCAGTTTCCAATCCAGATCTACTGGAGGCAGTTCCGGTTGTTAAGCCCAAAATTACATATTTATCTTGTTTTTTTGTTTGAGAATTTACAATTGACATTTGTTGAGATATTAAATCAGCATAACTTTTCCACCCACCGTTTTGTCCAATAAAAATGACTGGAATATAATTATTGTATAAAATTGAACCACTAGTAATAATTTTTGTTCCAGCATCAATATCTACTGAATTCCCTGGTGTACTTCTAGTAAAATAATATGAATATTCTAAACTTGTATAAGAATCCTGCTCTATACTAATATTTCCTGCAATACCATTGATGGTGACAGGATTTACTCCACATTTGCCTTGCCTTAATGGTGCAATAGAAGAACCATCAGAAGAAGTAAATGTAATTTTTACTTTAGAAATATCATAGGGTATTGTAAATGAATTAGCAATAATATAAGGAGCGCCTCCTGCTCTTCCAATTATTGTTGTAGAAGTTTCACCACCAACGCCACAGTTTATTACTGGTAAATTAGCATAAATATTTTTAGAAATTAATTCAGCTAAAACCTTTGGATATGTTACTCCCTTACCACCTTTCCCTACAGTTAAACTATCTCCCCAACAAACAATTCCGGGTAAAGTCTCAGTTACACTCTTTTTTATTAATTCTAGTCTCACTAGTTCAATTGCCTCTGCTTTCTGTTTGTAATTGAAGATTATTAAGCCAGCAATACAAATTCCAAATATTATGACAATAGAAAGTTTTATTAGATTCTTGTTTATATTTCTTGACTCTCTTTGTCCCATATATTTTCCACTCCCACTTTTTATTTCAAATTTATTAATACAGAAAATCCACATCGAGTAAATATTAACAAAATTTTCACCCATATGGATGTTGTTTGAGGCTGAATTCCATTAACTCTATCACAATTTCCTCCATTGGTATTTTTTTCGATGTCTTTTTCACAAATTCAGACATTAGAAATGAATTTCTCCAGCCCACCTTAAATTGAAATAATAGATTGGGACATGAATCTTTTGATAGGGATATTTTTTTGAGATTTTCAATACCACTCATTTTGAATCCTGATTTGGCACAAATCCTGCACCTTATTTCAATGTGATTATTAATATTTGGAGGTCAGGATGTTGAAGAAATCTCTCTGGTTAACCATTGCGGTTTTAGCTATCGCTTGCGCTGTGTATTTTACACACGGCAACGGATTCACTTCCTCCAAAGTCAATTCGCCTGCAGACGCCAATTCAGTATTTCCTCCCGGCGAATGGATCACTTTGGTTCCACTAAACACTGCGACAAAGAGTATTTCCGCTACTCCAACCACTACCTCAACCAAGATTCCTACCGCTACCGCAACAGCCACAAAAACGGCAGCACCGACGAAGACCGCTACAAAAACACCTGTTCCAACCAAAACAGCTACCTTAACTTCATCCCCAACAAATACCTCCACAACAATACCCACGGCGACCCCAACGGCTACGGCAATAGTAACTTACCAGCTTCAATCAGGATCTCCGGCTTATTTACTCAATTTTGCCCACCCCGCGGCAGGCTGCAATTGGCAGGGTGTAGCTGGACAGATATTCGATCTCAAAGGTGCGCCGATCACGAATTATGTCGTCAAAATTAACGGCACTTATAACGGGAAAACAGTGAGCTTATTAGGGATCACAGGCTCTTCCGCAGCCGCTCCTTATGGATTGCATGCCTATGAAATCGTGCTGGGCAATCAATCACTCGAGTCAGTCAATTCATTGCACATTCAAATTTATAATCCTTACGGGGTTGCTGTTACGAAAGCATTAAAATTCAACACCTACGCCAATTGCCAGAAGAACCTCATCATCATTAATTTTATGCGTTGATAGTTCTGGGTTCATTCTATAAACTCGTTCAATAATCCCCGGCTGATACTTGTTTGTGTCAATTCACTGGATCAGATTTAGTGGGTTAAAAAAGCTCTCATCGTCATCCCTTGTTGAATCTCCAGCACGATTCACGGTATACGCTGCTGCCATTTGTGGAATAAAACTTGCTCATGATATAATTTCACCAATCCCTCACTTAGAATACCTCTTAGGGGTAATATTCTTTAGAGAGAAATGATTGTCAGGTCCGCAAAATGGATGGAGATCAAGAATTTAATCGTCTAGACTTATTTCAACTACCCGACAAATTCCGCGGCAGGTCTGCAGTGGTTGTTCAACTCTGGTGGATGGTCCAGGCTACCCTGTTTGCCTGGTCTCCTCAGTTCATGTACGGCTGGCGAAATTTTTGGCTGCGCCTGTTTGGGGCGCAAATTGGCGAAGGGGTTCTTATTCGCCCAACTGTAAAAATTGTTTACCCCTGGAAACTGAAAATCGGCGATTATTCTTGGATTGGGGACGATGTTTCGCTTTATACCCTGGGAGAAATCGAAATTGGGGCGAATACAGTGGTCTCGCAAAAATGCTATATTTGTACCGGCTCACATGACTTCACTAGTCCAACTTTCGATATCTTTGCAAAGAAAATCACGATCGGAAACGGAGTATGGCTGGCAAGTGATGTTTTTGTTGCTCCGGGGATCACTATCGGTAATGGCGTAGTTGTTGGTGTACGTAGCACTGTTTTGCATGGTTTACCTGAAGGTATGGTCTATTATGGCAACCCGGCCAAACCTATCAAACCCAGGGTGATGAAAGAAAATTGAAGGGCATTCTTCAACTATTTTCTTTTTTGCTATTTTTTTAGCCATAAAATAATAGAAGTTAGCAAAGAAAGTCTTGTGTCAAAAATCTAAACAATCTTTTTCAACGGAGGGCAACATTATGAATAACATGACTGCATTAACAGATCCTGAACTTAGCAAAGACGATTTAATCGTTATTGCTGGCGCAGGCGGTTTCATAGGTGGCTCGCTCGCACGTTATTTTCACGAACAAGGATTTACGCGTATCCGCGCAGTGGATAAAAAACCCTTGCCGTTTTGGTACCAGCGTATTCCAGGTGTGGAAAACCTATGTCTAGATCTAAGTAATCAAAACAATGCCACCCAAGCGGTAGAGAACGCCACAGAAGTTTATAATTTCGCGGCAGATATGGGCGGTATGGGATTCATTGAACGTTTCCGGGTGGAGTGTTTGCGTAGCGTTTTGATTAATACCAATCTGATCGAAGCGGCCTATCGAGCAGGCGTTCGTCGCTATTTATATTCATCCTCTGCTTGTGTCTATAACTCTGAATTGCAAAAAGATTCGAATGTCCGTGCACTCAAAGAGGCAGACGCATATCCGGCCATGGCAGAGCGTGGTTACGGTTGGGAGAAATTGCTCGCAGAAATGTTCTGCCAAGAATATTGGGCAGAACGGGGCATGATGACCTTTATTCCTCGATACCACAATGTTTATGGACCAAATGGTACTTGGGATGGCGGACGGGAGAAAGCCCCAGCTGCAATTAGCCGTAAGGTAATTGAGGCCAAAGATAAAGGCAAGCACGAAATCGTGATCTGGGGTGACGGTAAACAAACTCGCAGTTTTATGTGGATAGAAGATGCCATTAATGGCATTGATATGATTATGCATTGTAATAAGTTAATTGCGACACCCATCAACCTTGGTTCTAGCGAGATAGTAACGATCAACGAATTGGTCGACATTTGTGAAGCTATCGCTGAAATTAAGCTTGAGCGTCATTACGATCTATCCGCGCCGCGTGGTGTTGGTGGTCGCAGTAGTGATAACACCTTCATACAATCCATATTGGGATGGCAACCTAGTACCCTGCTTCGTCAGGGCATGGCAAAAACATATGCCTGGATAGAACAACAATACTTTCTTCAAAAAGCAGGAAAACCCGTTGTAATTGACCGGATTTAATCGATGAACAAACGTATTCTAATTCATGACTATGCCGGTCATCCTTTTCAAGTCCAACTCAGTAGAGAGTTGGCCCACCGTGGGTACAAAGTGTTGCATCTATATTTTGGATATAACAATTCACCCAAAGGGGATTTGGAAAAAAGAACGACCGACCCTGATACTTTTCGAGTGGAGGGTGTTTACACAAAAGAACCTTTTCGGAAATATTCGTACATAAAGCGCCTGTTTCAGGAAATTGAATACGGAAAATTAATAGCAGAGCGTATAAAAATCTTCAAACCCGATTTCGTTCTATCAGCTAACACCCCCCTTGATTCTCAAAAGAGTATTATGAGAGCATGTACTCAGGAAGGAACGAAATTCAATTTTTGGTTTCAGGATGCCATCGGAATGGCAACTCGTCAGTTACTGGGAAAACGTCTGCCAATATTAGGCTATTGGATAGGAGCATATTACCAGAAATTAGAGAAGCGCATGGTGCGTGCGAGCGATCAAGTGATCTTAATCTCAGAGGATTATCGCCCACTGATGACGGGTTGGGGCATTGCTGCCGAAAAGGTCCACGTGATCCCTAATTGGGCGACGTTGAATAAAAGTGTTCCACAGCCCAAGCAAAATCCTTGGGCAGTGGAACACGAACTTGCGGAACCTTTTTGTTTCCTCTATTCAGGTACATTAGGCTTGAAACATAACCCTGAATTGTTTATTTTTTTGGCGCAATCCTTCCGCTCCAAACCCGATGTACGCATTGTTGTTGTGTCGGAAGGAGAGGGAGCAGAATGGCTGACCCAAAAAAAAGAGGTATTGGGGCTGCATAATTTAATAGTGATGCCGTTTCAGGCAGTTGAGATATATCCTCAGGTATTAGGCGCGGCCGATGTGTTGGTCTCGGTGCTAAATGCGGAGGCAGGCGCTTTCTCGGTTCCATCCAAGGTATTAACCTATTTATGCGCTGGTAGGCCATTGCTTTTATCAGTTCCACCCAAAAACCTGGCAGCACGCACGGTTTTAGAGGCGCGGGCAGGACTGGTTTCTGCGTCTGGTGAGGTGGATCAATGGCTAGAGCAAGCCGGGCAGCTTTATGCTGACTCTGCTTTACGCTCCCAATTGGGCAGCGCTGCTCGCGCTTATGCAGAAAAGACATTTGATATTGAGAAGATAACCGATCAATTTGAAGCGATCTTCTCGGCAAAAATATAATACTTGGAATTATCGTTTCTCAAGGGGAAAAAGGATAAGAGTAAAAATGAAAACCCTTGCAATGAATCTGGCCATTTTGATCTTCTACTTTTTCCAACCCAATGACGTTTATGCACAGGTTTTAGGGGCCGCAGATGTTTTAGTTTCCATTCTTAATGGAGAAGCTGGAATTTATTCGGTGCCATCAAAGGTGCTCACTTACCTTTGCTCCGGCAAACCCAATCTACTTTCGCTACCGGTAGAAAATGCCGCTGCCAGGATGGTGTTGCTAGCAGACGCCGGCCTGATTTCATCTCCGGATAACGTGGACTTATTTATCCAGAATGCACAGGAGTTATACACAAGCTCCTCTCTCCGTGAACAAATGGGTCTTAATGGGCGAACTTTTGCGGAGAATCAATTCAATATTAATACGATCATTAATCAGTTTAAGGTTATATTCTAATTAATTGATCTGATCTTACCGTTTTACGAAGAGGATGAATCATGAAATATATACCCAAAAAAGAAGGCAAACCCTGGCTCTCGCACTCCTACAGTCTGCGGATGAATTTATGGTTTATCCTCTCCGACCTGCTGAGTTTATCGATTGCCGGCGTTTCAGCTTATTTTTTGCGTATATTAATTGGTGAAAAGTATCAAAACTCGGCTTTCTATCTTCAGCTTCTCTGGATTCCCCTGGTGTTTATCCTGTTATACGCCGTAAGCGGGCTCTACCCCGGAGTTGGAATTACACCGGTAGACGAATTACGCCGTGTCACTACTATAACGAGTTCTTTATGGATTGCAATCACCGCCATTCTCTTCCTGACTAAAAGTGGAGAGTCTTATTCCCGTGAAGTGTTCTTATTCTATTGGTTTTTCTCCATCCTGCTGATTCCAATTTTGCGATTTTACGCCAGACGGATCGGCATAAAATTCGGTTTTTGGGGAGAACCGGTTGCGATAATTGGTTTCGGCGAGTATGCCAGAAAAACCCTGCATTTCTTGGTCAATAATCGTTTTTTTGGTTATATCCCGGTTTTGATCGTGGAAGAAAAATCCCAAACGAAAGAAATAAATTTTGAAGGGCAGAAGATTCCCAAGATCGATACTGAAACACTGCTGAATGATAAAAAATACCTCAACCGGCAGGGAATTAATACAGCTATTTTTGTCCCTGAGGAAACGCCCGGTGAATTGAGCAAAGCCATTGGATCTGAGGATATATTTGGTTTGAAACATCTGATCTTAATTTCCAAGCTAGGCTGGGTCGGCGGTTCGGCTGTCGTTCCTGTCGATATGGAAGGAATTCTCGGTTTAAGCGCCCAGCGCAATCTGCTAAACCCTTATTTTCGCCTCTTGAAGAGATCTGTTGATTTGTTGATCACTCTTGTCGCCGGGATTATTTCGCTCCCGATCCTGCTGATTTGTGCAGTCCTGATTCGCCTGGATTCTCCCGGCCCAATCTTTTATTTCCAAAAACGAGTTGGCTATCGGGGCAAAGAAATCCGTGTGTGTAAATTTAGGACGATGGTCCAAAAAGCCGATATCATACTGGAAGATTACCTATGCGCAAATCCAGATTTGCGCGACGAGTGGAATAGCTCGCATAAGATCAAAAATGACCCGCGCGTCACCCGCCTTGGCAAGTTCCTGCGCAAGACAAGTCTGGATGAAATACCTCAAATGTGGAATGTTCTCATCGGCGAAATGAGTTGGGTTGGCCCGCGGCCAATCGTCGAAGATGAAATCGTCCACTATCAGGAAAGCTTCTCACTGTATACCCAGGTTCGCCCTGGCATTACCGGGCTCTGGCAGGTTTCAGGGCGAAGCTCAACCAGCTATAAATACCGGGTGAATTTGGATGAATACTACATTCGCCATTGGTCCCTGTGGCTGGATATTTACATTCTTCTGCGTACTGTGCGTTCCGTACTGAGCCACGAAGGCGCCTGGTAAATAAAAGACTTGTTCAAATCCCGCGCTGTGTTTACCTCTGCTGCCATTTACATATGGCCCCAATAAATCCGCCAGTGCAAAATTCTGAAATCACACAACTACGAAAACCTGTGGTAGTATCACCTGGTAACAACCTCAAAATAAAGGAATCAATATGATTTTCAAGCATATTTGCATCATTGGTCTTGGATATATAGGTCTCCCTACTGCCAGTACTTTCGCCGCTCACGGGGTCCGCGTCACTGGAGTGGACAATAATTCTGACGTGATTTCCTCGCTTGAGAAAGGCAAAGTCCACATTTATGAGCCGGGCCTTGGGGAATTAGTCGCCAATGCAATGAAGAGCGGCAACCTCAAAGTCTCCCCCAAACCTATCGAAGCGGATGCTTTTATCATCGCGGTGCCCACTCCTTTTTACGAGGATAAAAAGGCGGATATGAGCTTCGTCCGCTCAGCAGCCGAATCGATTCTTCCGGTTCTGCGTGAAGGCAACCTGGTCGTCCTTGAATCAACTTCCCCCCCGCTGACTACCGAATCCGTTGTGCGTCCCATCCTGGAGCAAACCGGGCTCAAAGCGGGCGTCGATTTTAAACTGGCATACTCCCCTGAACGCGTCCTGCCTGGGCAAATTCTCAAAGAATTGGTCGAAAATTCCCGCGTCATTGGCGGTATCGACCGGGCTTCAGCCGAAGCCGGTCGCGACCTGTACAGTAATTTCGTCAAAGGGGAAATCGTTTTGACCGATGCCACCACTTCCGAGATGGTGAAGTTGATGGAAAACACCTACCGCGACGTCAATATCGCCATCGCCAACGAGTTTTCACGCCTGGCCGATCGTTTTGGCGTGGATGTTTGGGAAGCCATTGCGATTGCCAACCGTCACCCGCGGGTGAAGATTCTGAATCCCGGTCCTGGTGTCGGTGGGCACTGTATCAGTGTGGACCCATGGTTCTTTGTGGAAGCTGCCCCCGATCTGACCCCCCTCATCCACACGGCCCGTATCGTCAATGATACCCAACCGGAGTTCGTGTTAAAGATTGTCGAACGTGCCCTGGGGGAGGCCATTAAAGGCAAACGTATCACTGTGCTAGGCCTGGCCTTCAAGCCCGATGTGGATGATTTGCGTGAAAGCCCAGCTATCGAAACCGCTCATCTGCTGGTGAACAGTGGAGCCATCGTCACAGCTTTTGAACCATTCAAACCCGATTTTCCCGTCGCAGGTGTGAAGATGGCGCAATCCCTTGATGGAGCTGTCAAGGACGCCGACCTGCTCGTGCTGTTGGTCGGACACAGCCAGTTCAAATCACTGGATGCGAAAAAAATGGCTCAGTTGACTTCTGCCCGCGTGATTGTCGATACCGTCAATGGTTGGCCGACCACTGCCTGGCAGGAAGCCGGTTTTAAAGTAATCAAGCTGGGCAACGGGCATAAATAGACTGCACGAAACTGACTAATACCTGTACATGCCAAAGCGGCGCTGAGTTTCAGCGCCGCTTTGCTAATTCTTATCGGTAGAACCTCTTTCAGGAAGGAACCATCACACCCGTTTCTTATATACCCTCATCGCAATGATATAAGCTGCGAGCATGACCCCGACGCACCACGCCAGAGCAACCCATATATTATTGCCAACCGGTTGACCGGACAGCAACGCGCGGATGGAATCCACGATCGAGGTCACTGGCTGGTTTTCAGCAAAAACGCGTACAGCTCCCGGCATAGAAGCGGTCGGCACAAACGCCGAACTGATAAACGGCAGAAAGATAAGCGGGTAGGAAAATGCGCCTGCACCGTCTACTGATTTTGCGGATAGTCCGGCAATCACAGCGAGCCAGGTGAATGCCAGTGTAAACAGCGCGAGTATACCGGCCACGGCAAGCCATGCAGATACTCCTGCCGACGAGCGGAAGCCCATAATGAGCGCTACGAGAATGATTACGACGACCGAAATCGCATTTGATACCAGTGAGGTCAGCACATGCCCCCACAGCGCAGCCGAACGCGCAATCGGCATAGAGTGGAAGCGATCGAAGATGCCGCTTTGCATATCCAAAAACAGGCGGTAAGCCGTGTAGGAGATACCGCTTGCAATCGCAATCAGCAGAATACCGGGGAGCAGATAATTTACATAGTTTTTCGTACCGGTTTGAAGGGCGCCGCCGAACACATAGACGAACAGCAGCATCATCGCAATCGGCATGATTGTGACCGTAATGATGGTATCCATGCTGCGAAAAATATGGCGCATGGAACGCCCAAGCATAACGCCCATGTCGCTGAAATAGTGTCTCTTTATCGCTTCCATTTAGTTTTCCTCTTTTTTACCGATAATTGCGAGGAATATCTCCTCCAAGGTCGGCTGTTTTTCCACATATTCCACCTTCGCAGGCGGGAACAGTTTTTTCAGATCTGAAAGCGTACCCTTGGCGATAATCCTGCCCTCATGCAGAATAGCAATTTGATCGGCAAGCTGCTCAGCCTCTTCCAAATCTTGCGTGGTGAGGAATACCGTTGTGCCATTGGCAGCAAGCTCTTTGACAGTCTTCCAAACCTCGATGCGCGCTTCTGGGTCCAGCCCTGTGGTCGGTTCATCGAGGAAAATGACCTGCGGTTTTCCTATCAGGCTCATGGCGATGTCCAGCCTGCGGCGCATCCCGCCCGAATAGGTGGAAACTCTGCGGTCAGCTGCATCCATCAAACCGAAGCGTTTCAACAAATCGTCGGCAATCTGGCGCGAATCATAGAGATGCCGCAGTCTAGCAATCATGATGAGATTTTCACGCCCGGTCAAAATCTCGTCCACGGCGGCAAATTGCCCGGTCAGACTGATCGACTGCCTCACATTTTCAGGATTTAAAGCAACATCGAATCCGTTTACTACGGCAGTCCCGCCATCTTGCTTAAGCAGTGTGGTGAGAATTTTGACAATCGTTGTCTTGCCAGCACCGTTGGAGCCGAGCAGGGCGAAAATACTGCCCTTTTCCACCTCGAAATCTACACCCTTCAGGACATGAAGGTTTGTATAGGACTTTTGCAGCCCTTTTACTTGAATTGATAAGTTTTGCAGCATCGGTGCTCCTTAGATAACGGTAACCTTTGACAAATCGACACCCAAACCCTTGAGTGCAGCATAGGTCAATTTATCCATTATCGCGCCGTCAAAGTGGATAGTTTTAAAGGCAAGGTAGTTTCGATTAGTCACAGCAAACGCCGGACGGAAAGACACATTTCTAAGCGTTGCGCCCTTAAAGGTAGCTTCGTTCAGCGCCGCACCATCAAACTTGACGCCATTGAAAGCCAAACCGTCCAGGCACATCCCTCGCAGGTCACATTGTTTAAAGTCCACGCCGTTAAAGAGACAGCTTTCAAATACTGTCTTTCTAAGGTCGGTCATTGTCAGCTTTACGTCGATCAGTTTGATATCAGTGAATTTCACCCGGGTCAGATCTGATGTGCTGAATACGGTGCGTATAAGAATGGTTTTGTTGAAGCCTGCATCCGTCAGATCAGTAGCGTAAAAGTTACAATCGGTCAGATTGGCACCGTCAAAATTGGCTTCACGCACATCGCTGGTCTTGAATGAGCTGCCGGTCAAGTCAGCGCTCGAAAAATCGGAGCCGCGCAGTGCGCTCGCTTCAAATTTTCCTTTATGTGCGGTAACGCCCGCGAAGTCGCTCTTCGCCAGGTCACTGGCGCTGAAGTTTGTCAGCACCTGCCGCTCCAGCGAGCGGGAGAGGTTGGCTACCTCCTGTACCGTTTGCTCAATGTCACCGATGCTGTCGACGGTCATCTCAAAAGCCGTTTCATCGTCCTTACCCTCTGCTTTGAGTTCATTGAAGCGGTCCTGCAAATCGGTGAGTAGGTCAGCCTTTAGTTCAGCGACACTTTTTACGCCATCATACGGTGCAAAAACGCCGTTCAAATAGTTGGTTAATTTCTCATTCATAATTTTGATCTCCTTTACAATAAGTTGCCAAGCACGCGCTTTGCGTACTCCCAATTGCTTTTGTTGCTGGCATAAGTAGCCTTGCCCTTTTCGGTAATCCTAAAATATTTGCGCCGCCCGCCCTGAGTTTCATCGCCCCAATACCATTCGATATCACCGTCCTCCTCAAGCCGCCGGACACTGGAGTACATCGTAGCTTCCTTTAATTCATACTCGCCGCCCGAGCGCTCGGCTATCAGCTTGACGATTTCGTAGCCATAGCGGTCAGCGTCGGATAAAAGCCGTAAGATCATCGTATCGGTATGTCCGCGCAGCAGATCGGATGTGATTTTGTTTTCGCTCATAGATTCACCTCAATGTTTGTATTATAAGACATATTACTATATCTGTCAAGGTAGTGTACCATATATATTACTTGTTTTTATAAGAAGAACCTATGAAATAAGTTATGTCACTTTAGATAGTCATTTACAGAAAACCAGGATCAAAAGCCATTGGCTTGTTTTCATGGGTGTGTAAACCAAAAATACCTGAGATTGATCAGGTCTGTGTTGTATTTCATTTTCGGTGTCTTCTTCTCTCGACTAATTCACTGTTTTTTGTGGGGTATTGCAAATACACCTGCTATTTTTTACCGGCTATTTCGCAAGGCTTTTACCTCTTCCAGGGTTGGCACATTGCGCCCAGCACCGAATTTCTGAACCGTGGCGGCTCCCGCTGCGTTGGCGATGGCGCCGCATTCAGGCAAGGATTGACCCGTCATCATCGCCACCACAAAAGCGGCGTTGAACACATCTCCGGCCCCCATAGTGTCCCGCATCGGGACGGAAATGCCAGGGCAGGGATAACTCTCGCCGGCAGTGACCACCAGGCAGCCGTTCGCTCCCTGTTTGATCACCACCAATTCAGGCCCTTGCGCTATCAGCGAACGAGCCGCTACGGTATCCGCTGAGCCTGCCCACTTTCGCAGTTCATCCTCGGTCAGGAAAATCCCTGAGTAATTGCACAAAAGATTTCGTGAAATCCCCACCAGCGATGGGCCGGGGTCAAAGAAAGTTTTTCCCCCGCGCTCATGCACTTTCTCAGAGGCCTGAAACGCTGCTCCCATGATGTGCTCCTGCAGCATGCTGAAGCCGTCCACATACAACGCATCCACATTCGCCAGGGTTCTTCTCCACCTCACGTACAAAGGCTGCACCGGTAGGTCGTCACCCGGATAGGAGAGGAAAGTATGGCGGTCCTCTGCGGTGCTGACCACCGCCACCGCCCGCGAGCGTGCCCCCCTAACCTTGATTACCTGTGACACATCCACTCCCTCGGCGCGGAGATTATCCAGAAGCATCATTCCGTAGCGGTCCGCCCCGATGGCATCCAACGCCAGCATCTGCGCCCCGAAACGCTGCCCGGCGATGAGAAAATTACTCATGCCGCCAGGTTCGACCTCCAGCTCGTTCAATGTCTGGTGATCACCAGGAGTCACCGGGAAATGCTCCACTCCCAGCAGCCAGTCATTCATCAGGTATCCAACCGTGGCAATACGGGGTTTATTTTGACTCATCTTTTGTTCCCTTTTTCACATACACCTACCAAGCCTCATTCGATACACCTTATCACATACGTGGCTATGCGCTATATTCATGGAGAGACAGCCCTTTGTTTACTTTTGCCTGTACTTTTGTACTTCGCTCTCGTAAAGGTTGCCCCCGTGCATATCGATCGCCACGATTAGTGGAAAATCCTCGACCATCAGCTCGAGGATGGCTTCGGGACCCAGGTCGGCAAACGCGATCACTTTTTGGCTGCGGATATGGCTGGCCAGCAGCGCTCCGTCCCCACCGATGGCGGCGAAATAGACTGCTTGATGCGTCTGGATTGCCCCGATCACCTCGGCGCTGCGCTTCCCCTTGCCGATCATGCCGAGCAGCCCCAGCTCAAGCAGCCGTGGGGTGAACCCATCCATGCGTCCGCTCGTGGTCGGTCCCGCCGCGCCGATGACTTGACCTGGACGTGCCGGGCTGGGACCGAGGTAGTAAATCACGCTGCCGGTGAGCTCGAAAGGCAGCGCCAGCCCGCCTTCGATAAGCCCGATCAGGCGTTGGTGGGCAGCGTCTCTGGCCGCGTAGATCACTCCGCTTAGTTCGATCCAGTCACCCGCGTGCAGGCTGCTGGTGATCTCTTTGTTCAGGGGTGTGCTAATCTTTTTAGTCATTTTGATTCAGCCTGATCACAGCACCACTTCGGCATGACGCAGGGCATGGCAGCTCAAATTGACCGCCACCGGCAGCCCTGCAATATGCGTGGCAAAAGTTTCTATGTTCACCGCTAATGCCGTCACCCTTCCCCCTAACCCTGCCGGGCCAATACCCGTGCGGTTGATTGCCTCAAGCAGTTCCAATTCCAATACCGCCAGTTCCGCATCGTCGTTATGCTCCCCAACGCGCCGGCATAAGGAGTGTTTTGCCAGCAGCGCGGCTTTTTCGATTGTGCCGCCGATGCCCACACCCACAATCAGCGGGGGGCACGCGTTGGCACCGTTCTTCTCCACCGTGGCCAGCACAAAGCGTTTGACCCCCTCCACGCCGTCCGCCGGGGTGAGCATACTTAGCGCACTGCCATTCTCGCTTCCGAACCCCTTGGGCGCCACCATGATCTTGATGTGCTCACCAGCTGTTACTTCGTAGTGAATCACTGCTGGTGTATTATCACCGGTGTTGATCCGATGCAGCGGGTCCCTGACGACTGATTTCCGCAAATACCCCTTTTTATATCCGCTGCGCACGCCTTGATTGATTGCTGCCGTGAGGTCTCCCCCCGTCACGTGGACATCCTGCCCGATTTCGCAGAAGATCACCGTCATGCCGGTATCCTGGCAAAGCGGTAGATTCTGCTGCCGGGCAATCTCCGCGTTGGCTAACAGCTTTTCCAGAACCTCCCTGCCGAGCGTGGATTCTTCGCGCTCCAACCCGGCTCGCAGCGCCTCGATCACGTCAGCGTTCAACCTGAGGTTGGCTGAGATGCATAATCCTTCCACGGCACGGCTGATCTCATCCACGTTAATTTCGCGCATCTCTGGTTCGCTATCCTTCCATCAATCTATTCAATCCCCGTCTTTGCCGCTGGCAGCTTCTAAAAACGGATTCACAATTTTTACTCCAGCGTAGCTTTGACCGCTGGTCAGACCTTCAGAATAGAGCACGCTGCACTGACCCGCCAGCGCGCTTTGAATAATCGACGCGTCATAAAAACTCAACCCAAACTTTTCCTGGAAGCCAATCACCTGCAGGAGATCATCCGCTCTTGGGGTCACCACAGGCCAGTGTGAAAATGCCTCAAGGATCTCCCGCGAGACCCTTAAATTGATTCCCAGCCCACCCGACTGCATCAACGCCAGATGAAATTCTTGCAATACCTGAGTGCTGAGTACTCCCTTTTTGGAAATCCACAGAGATTCAATCAACTCTGCCGCCCTGGCATGCTTATCACCCTCTAGGCGATCAAAAGCGCACACGAGGATACTTGTATCTACAAAACACAGTGCTTTAGCCTCTCGCATGCAGCGCATCCCTCGACGTCGAATCCGGTTTTGCCCCCATGTAATACCCTTTCTGCATCTCACGCAGGCAAAAGTCCTGCGCTTGCTGGTAGCCTTCTTCCTCGCTGGCCAATTTTTCCAGCGTTTCGTTGAGCAGCGCGGAGAGCGAGGTATTGCGTTTCACCGCGATGATCTTGGCACGCTGCAAAATCTCTTTGCGCAGGCTGAGGGTCACATTTTGAGTCGTACTCTTATTTTCCACGTATTTAATTGTAGCACTTAATTACGTGTAATTCTATATTAAGATTTCATTCTCATTATCGCCACACCCCAACAGCCTCTCTACCTTGAACAACCTTTTTCGGGAGAGACGCCTGCCCCAACACGGTTTTCACAAGAAAGCTTGACTAATGTCAAAATGATTGTCATTGCCTGCCCTAGATTCATCAGAGCAAGTCTCTGCAAGGGACGAAGCCTGTCCAAATTATTTTGAGACAGTCTCAATGTAGCTTATCCAGAAGTAAAGTAGAGATTGCTTCGGCAAAAAGCGCCTCGCAACGACAAAAAGGTGGTCTATCTTTGCGAGCGAAGCGAAGCAATCTCATCATCACTGATACAGAAACGAGCAGGGATTGTATCGTCGCGAGCGCTAGGCACTCAACCATGACTAGGGTGATGAGGATATGTTTGTTTCTTGTGAAAACCGTGCTGCCTCAAGGCTATCAGGTGGCAGGGAGAGATCAAACCCGTTATAATGACGCTATGCCATCTCCACAGGACTCTGCAGTGACCCCCAAACGACCTTCTATTTTTTCGCATATGAACTGGCTCGACTGGCTGCTTACCGCCTCCTTTACCGCCCTCATGGGGTTCATCGCTGACCTTTTTCTTCCCACTTACGGTTGGTTCCTCGGTGGATTGGCCGGTCTGGCGCTTATTTATCTGGCGAAAACCCGCCGCGACGCTGCCTATGCCGACGCTGAAAAAGAAAAGACCCTTCCTCCAGAAGAAGAAAAATAATCATAACGCTTCACTCTTACGAATACCCTCTCAACCAATTCTCAATACTTTCGCGCCGCGGATTTTCCTGGCTTTGAGCTCGAGCAGCGCCTGGTTGGCTTCGCTCAACGGGAACTCTTCCACCTCTGCGTGGATGGGAATCTCAGCGGCCAGTTCCAGAAATTCAACTACGTCCTTGCGGGTGATATTCGCTACACTTTTGATCTCTTTTTCCATCCATAAGTCAGCCGCGTAATCCAGGCTCAAGAGGGAGTCCTTATCAGCTTCCTCTTTGCGGATCGCATTAATGACGAGTCTGCCGCCCGGCAGCAGATGCTTCAAGGCTGACACAACCGGTTTCCACGCTGGCGTCGTATCGATGATACAGTTCAATCTCTCGGGAGGATCTTCAGCCATATCCCCGGCCCAGGCTGCCCCCAGTTCGCGGGCAAATGCTCTCTCCCCTTCACTGCGTGAGAATACATATATTTGTGAGCGCGGATAGCGCTGCCTCACCATCATCAGCACCAAATGACCCGAAGCCCCAAACCCGGTCAGCCCCAGCTTTTGGCCTTCCCTCAACCCTATAAGCCGCAGCGAACGGTAGCCGATGGCTCCCGCGCACAGCAGCGGAGCCGCTTCCGCGTCCGTAAATAGGGGCGGAATCGCGTAACAGAAATCTTCCCCTACCGTCATATACTCGGCATAGCCGCCGTTGGCGTCCCGCCCGGTGGCGCGGAATTCTTTGCATAGGTTTTCCTGCCCAGCCAGGCAGAAGCTGCACCTACCGCAAGCCGAATAAATCCATGCCACACCCACCCGCTCGCCAATTTGGAACTTCCTGGCGGCTCTTCCGGCGGCAGCCACCTTACCCACTACCTGATGCCCCAAAATAACAGGCAGCCGCGGAGGAGGGGTTCTACCCTCTATCTCATCCAGTTCAGTATGGCATACCCCGCACACGGAAACCTTAATCAACACTTCGTTGTCATTCGGAATCGGCTCAGGCACCTCGCCTAACGTCAGCGGTGCTGGATTCTTGTCCAACGGGCCTAATTTACTCAATATCATCGCTTTCATGATCACAATTCGCCTTTCTCGTAACGCTTGCAGCATCTACCTTTATCATAATCCAACACCTGTTCGGAATGGATATTTTTCTTTGCAAAATTAAATCAGTCCATTCCTCGTTCGAAATGGAAATCAATGCGTCGAGTTTCTGTGTACAATTAACTCATGACTTTCCCTGCCTACCCCTCTATCAATCCCTTTGCTATCCGCGCCATTGCCGCCCGCCTATCTAACCGGAAGCGTTCGCTTCGCGCCGACTCTTTGAAACTTTGCGGAAAACTAACACCTCCCATCCGCTACACCGGTCTGGAGAACCTGCCCGCGGGCGGCCCGCTGCTGATGACTACCAACCACTATTCCCGCCCTGGTTTCAATACAGCCTGGATTGCCATCGGCATCTCGGCAGCTCTGCCGGTTGAATTGACCTGGGTCATGTCAAACGAATGGCTTTTTGAAGGAAATCCCTTCGCTTTCATTCTGCGCCCTACCATGCGCTTCGTGCTGCGCAGCCTTACCCTCGCTTATCATTTTTTGCCCATGCCCACCATGATACCGGGATTCTCCACCCCGCAGCAGCGCAGCTCAGGTGTCCGCCAGGTGATCGAGCGCCTGCGCACCCAACCTGAGACCGTGCTGGGTCTGACCCCGGAAGGCATGGATATACCGGGTGGAGGGCTGGGCCTGCCCCCGGCTGGAGCCGGAAAATTCATCCTTTATTTGTGTCAAATGGGATTGCCCATTATGCCTGTGGGGGTATGTGAACACAACGGTTGTCTGGAAATCCGTTTCGGGCAGGTTTATTCCCTGACCGCACAGATATCTTCTACCCCGAAAGATCTCGACCTGGCTGTACGCCAGCAGGTGATGGAACCTATCCGCGCTTTGTTGGAATAACGGCGGATATCCTGTGTGATGAGGGCAGAGGTTTCATAGAATAGGTGTTGTCAGGGTTTGGGTTTTAAGTACGAATCGACGAGCACCCCGTAGCGGTTATAGAATTCAAAAAGAATACGGGTCGGCGAGGCGGTCACCAACATGGCGCCAAAACTGGCATTATAACGAACGATACTTTCCGGTAAGGGGTCGTTGAAGTCATAGATCGTTCCGCCTCCCAAACCGTTAACAAAATATGGAATATCATCCACCAGCAAACGTTCGTAAGTGTGATCGTGTCCACTGATCACCGCACTGGCTCCCCATTGAGCAAACGGCCAGCGCATAAATGCAATGGAACCATGCAGCGCTGAAGAATATGGCGGGTAATGAAAGTAAACGATGTTCCAGATGCTGGTTGATGCAGCCAACCCGCTTTGCAGCCATTTGGCTTGCACGGAGTCACTGGTGTTGCCATCCGGTTCGTTGCCGTCACTGTCCAGTGCGAAGAAATGCACCGGTCCCCACACGAAATCGTAATAACGCTCGTTGCCAGGCAGTTGAAAATATTTAAAATAAGGGCTGGCATCTTTGGTATACCAGTCGTGATTACCAAGAGTAGGGAAGAAACGATTCACGTCAGCCCCGGCACCATATTTGCCTGTATAGGGGGATATGTAGCTGTGATAGAACTGGCCGATATTGTCATCGATGCTGGCTGCCTCGCCCAAGGGGTAGTTATTATCCCCCACTGTGAGGATGATATCGGGGTTCCAACCGCGCACCATCTTGGCAACGCTGGCTTCGTTGATATCCCCGCTGCCGTAATCCCCGATCACGGCAAAACGAATCGTTTCAATCGTTGTCGTGGCCGTCGCGGAGGGTTGTTCAGTGATCGCTGCGGTAGCGGTTGCAGCGGGAGGCGGTGTGTCGGAAGGCAGAATCTGCGTGGCTGAGGGTACCGGTGCAGGGCTCATTGTCGGCGCTGGCTGACAGGCTGCCAGTCCGGCTACAAGAATGATGAATAGGCTGATCAATACCCTTTTTACCATTAAGGTTCCTTTATCTACTATTTCTGCGTTTACAGGCAGAAAAGATGCTTTATTTATTATAGGCATTCCTTCACTTGAAGTACAAGCCCACATAAATAAAGAGATTATCCATTCCTCCTTGAACTGTCATTGCGAGCCCCGCGTAATCTGCGGGGCGAAGCAATCCCTTAATGGGTATCGACCGAATAATCTCAATATTTAGTTAATTGGTGAGTGATTACCATGATAAAATCGAACCGTTGCATTACTAATTTCGCAAGCGCCGCGGAGGAACCTCTCCAAGGCTGTATTTCGAGGAGTACGGAATGAAAAATAACACTCAAAAACCCTTATTTGTTGCGCTCGCGCTCATGCTCGCAGCGGCGCTAACCCTGACGGCTTGCACTTCATCAACCCCAACCTCCGCTGCTTCTGCGGGCTCGACCCCGGTGTTGAACAGCAGCACCGCCGTCCCGGCTGCCACCTCCGTACAGGCGGCTGCCACGGCAACGACTGCTACTGCCGCCTCCTCAAGCACCTGCCTTACCGGTACATGGAATCTCACCGATTTCAGCTCTTATATGAATTCGATCGAGCAGAATACTTCCAACGCCAGCGGTTCCACCGTCACCGTTTCCAGCCAGGATTTCACTGGGAAGGCGCAGTTTACCTTTGGCGATTATGGCACCGCCACTCTCAGTGCGGACACCTTCGAGCAGAAATTTACTTTGAGCACTGATGTGGGCGGCACCAAGTTAGACATCCCCATCACTTTGGACATCAACGGCCACTCCACTGCCAAGTACACTGTAGATGGAGATAAGGTCTCGTTCAACGGTCAGGATAACTCAGGCATGACGATTACTGTCGTTACAATGGGTACATCGAATCCCATTGACCAGAGTTTGCTTGGCGCCAATGGCACGATTCAACTTTATCAGTATGCCTGCCCGGATGCAAACACGCTCACGCTCAAGGTAATTGCCGTTACTAACTCTGATTTTGCCCCTCTGACCTTGACCCGCGCTCAATAAAATTCTTTATACTCAAAAAACAGGTAAGGAGCATATGCTTCTTACCTGTTTTTATTTGTCGCATCGTTTTCAATGAGGATTCCCAATCTGGCTGCCGCCGCGATGGCTGCCGCGCGTGAATCCACTCCCAGCCGCGAAAATATACTGGAAATGTGTGCTTTAACCGTGCGCTCAGAGATTCCTAGAGCCAGTGCGATCTCTTTACTGCGCCCTCCGCGAGCGACCGCCTGCAGTACCTCCAACTCACGGGTGGTCAGTTTCAGACCATTTGGCGATTCACCGCCGGCAGGTGCCTTTGTCTGCGCCATCAACCGCGCCATGACCTCAGGTTTGAGCAGGGTTTGCCCTTGAGCCGCTGCCCGAATCGTGTTGAGCAGTGTTTCGCGGTCGGTATCTTTGAGTAAGAACCCGCGCGCGCCTGCCGTGAGGCCCTTGACCATCATTTCGTCTTCATTGAAATTGGTCAGAATGACAATGGCGATCCCCGGCTGCTGGCGGCGGATAATCTCGATAGCGCTCAAACCATCCATCACCGGCATGCGCAGGTCCATCAGGATCACGTCAGGGTGAAGATTGGCCGCCAGTTCGACGGCCTCTTTGCCGTTGACGGCTTCTCCGATGAGCTGCATCCCCTCATCCGTTTCCAGGATCAGACGCAGGCCTTCCCGCACGATGAAATGATCATCTGCGATTAAGATTCGCAAAGTATCGCTCATGAATTGACCTTTTTACTCCCGGATAATGGGATGCGCACCTTCAATACTGTTCCCTGCCCCGGCTGGCTCTCGATCTGCAGCGTTCCCCCTGCCAGGCGAGTGCGCTCACGAATCCCCACCAGGCCGTAATGACCGTTCTCGAATTGGTACCCTTTGCCGGCGAAACCCTGCCCATCGTCTCCAACCTCAAGGGATAAGCCCTGGGGACCGGTATCCAGATGGATCCAGCTGTGCCCGGCACGGGCATGGCGCACGATATTTGTCAGCCCCTCGCTGACGATTTTTTCGACCTGAAGGGCGAGTTCATCCGGGAGAGCAGTTTTTATATCCAGAGTGACCTCGCAGGGCAGCCCGGTCAACGCGGTGAAGTGATCTGCTTCCTCCTCGATAAAATCCTCCAAATTAACACCTGCCGGGGAGGTTGATCTCAGATCATCGATTACCTTGCGTGCCTCGGCCAATGTGGAGCGTGCTCTTGTCATCGCTTGCTTGAGAATACCTGAAGCTTTATCGGGATGCCCGACAGATAGGTGTTGGTCTGCCGCCTCAAGCTGCAGAATGAGACCAGCCAGCCCCTGCGAAAGGGTATCGTGCAGTTCGCGGGCCATGCGCTGGCGTTCATTAGTCAGGGTCAATTCCTCGATGCGGGTGGCGTATTCGCTCAACTGCCGGTGAGCTACTTCCAACTCTTGCAGTAATGTCTCGGCTCGCTTGCGTTCTTCCATTTGACGGGTGAACAAATAGACATAAATGACCACAAAAAAGGTCAACGGCAGCACCGATATCATAAAGATACCGATTCCCGCCCAGCCGAAAACCAAACCCTGGCATAAAAAAGCTGCCAGAAGCAGAAAGAAGATGGCTACCAGTGAGCGGCGCAGCGGGCGTATCACCCCCAGAGCCTCGCCTGCCAACCCCATGAACAACCCTAATACCAGCGTTTGGCTGTGGGTGAACACGATCATCCCGATCACAAAGCCGACCTGCACGACCATGTATACCAGGCTCAGGGTTGTGTTTTTTGCTACTGCTGGAGAGGACCAGTGCAGCGCGGTATGAATCAACATGAGCAGGCTGAATAAGACCAGGTTCCAGGGCTGCCTCAGCCAGGGGGTATTGATCAGGGTAAGAATGTACAAGACGATCATCGCCCCGGTCAGAAGCAGGAAGAAAGGCCAGACCGGCTGCATATCCCTGAAAGAAACCTGGATTTCTTTTTTGATGCGGGGCCAAAATTGCGAAGGGTTTGTCGGTGGTTCCATGATAGTTAGATTATACAACCGGGGATTTTTTGCGATATTGTACGAACGGACAGTGTCCGAAAAGGCGCGCGCTTTGCCTCAAAGCCCGATGGCAGCGCTGCCCCCTCAGGCTAAACTGAATCCAGATAAACATCAACAGGTTCGTGTTCCGAAAGGTCATGTTTCCCCAGGTGCCATCGACTCTCTAGTTTGGAGGTAACAAAAATGAATAGTGCAGTTGTGTCTGTGCAGGATCTGGTCAAAACCTATGGGTCATTCACTGCGGTGAATAAGATCAGCTTTACGGTAGGCGCTGGGGAAGTATTTGGCCTTCTTGGTCCCAACGGGGCTGGCAAGACCACCACGCTTGAATGTCTTGAAGGGATACGGAAGGTTAACAGCGGTCGAATAAATGTGGCTGGCGTCAATCCACAAACGGAGGAGCACAGCCTGCGCAGCCGGTTGGGGGTTCAACTCCAATCTTCTTCACTACCCGATAGCATCGAAGTCTTTGAAGCCCTGTCGCTCTTTTGCTCCTGGCACGGGGTTCCCCTGCGCAGCGACCTGGCTGAAAGTTTTGGCATTACCAATTTATTTCATAAGCAGTACAAACAGCTCTCCGCTGGTCAGAAACGCCGCCTCGAACTTGTGATCGCCCTGGTCAACGATCCGCAAGTACTGGTTCTTGACGAGCCGACTGCCGGGCTGGATGTGCAGAGCCGCGCTCAGCTCCACGAAGAAATTCGCGCTCTCAAGCAGAAGGGCATCACCATCCTCTTGGCGACCCATGACATGGCGGAAGCAGAAGCCATCTGCGACCGGATTGCCATCATTATTCAGGGTAAATTAGCTGTCTGCGGCACCCCGCAAGTCGTGACGGCCGCTGGCAATAAAGAGACAAAGATCCTTTTGCACACGGCTCACGGATTGCTGCTGCCCGGTGAAGATATCGGTGAGGCGCGCTTCGTCGGTGCTAAAGAAGGATATCTTGAATGGCGCTGCCGGGATGTGGCCGCTTCAGTTTCACAAATCTTGAGTAAAGTACAATCCACCGGCGATTCGGTTGAAGATTTACGCGTCGAACGGCCAACGCTTGAAGAACGTTTTCTTGAACTTGTAGAAGGGAATTAATGCGATGAAAGCCTTTTTTTACTATCTTTGGATTCAACTGAAAATGGAACTGCGCGACAAAGGGACTTTGTTGAATTTTTATCTGGTACCTTTGGTATTTTACCTGGTCATGGGAGCTGTCTTTTCATCGATAACCCCATTAATGAAAACCACCCTGTCCGCCACGATGACCATCTTTGCAATCACAATGGGGGCGGTGATGGGTTCGCCAACGACCCTGGTGAAAATGCGCGAGTCGGGCACGCTGCGAGCTTTCAAGGTGAACGGCATCTCAGGGTCTGCCGTTCTGGCCGTCCAGGCCATCAGCACCTTTATTCACATGTTTATTGTCTCCGGCATCATATTTCTGGTCAGCCCCCTGGTTTTTCATGCCGCAGTTCCCCAGTCGGTCGGTCTTTATTTTGCCATCGTAGCGGCTTACCTGCTCGCTTGCGTAGGGATGGGCCTGTTCATCGGGGTAATTGCTCCGAACCAATCCTTTACTACGATGCTGTCCATGGTGGTGTTTCTGCCTTCCCTGCTGTTGAGTGGAATTATGTTCCCCGCCAGCATGCTGCCGTCAGCCTTGAATTGGGTTGGGCGCGTCTTTCCGGCCACTTTCGCCCTGCAGTCATTTTACGGTCTGGCCTATCATATGCCCACTGAGCTGGATCCACGGCTCTCGCTTCTCTGGGTCGGCTTTTTCAGCCTGATTGTATTTGCCCTGGCTTTTTGGCGCCTGAACACCATCCGCAAGAGCGAACAGCGCTAAAGCAACCCCAGGCGATATTTCAGATCACATAGAACCTGCCATTCGTGGCAGGTTCTTTTTAGTTTTGCGGTTTTTGGTTCTACTTGCCAAAGATAGAATTCAAGGTGTGGCAATCGTAAAATCTACAGGGAGGTACAAGCCTACTCGTGGAATACGCAAAATCGTCTGAAAAATCTGTTATTAAATATAGAGAGATGATTCTATTTTGGAAAACTCATTTTGACTAATAGATCATGAGATGATTATGTTTATCCAATAAATTGGTAGAGCGGCACCGAAATTGCCGCAAAGCCCTTCTCATTTTAATATTCTGCTCAGTATCTCGTTAATAAAAAAATGCCTTCCATTAGAAAGCCCCTTCTCATTCCCTTCATACCAATTTCCAATAACCAGGTGAAGCCTCTTAACCTACTGCTTTCTTCACCAGTGCAGCAATCTTTGCTTCCACCTCAGCGTTCATTTCCGTCAGTGCGAAACCTGTGGACCATAGATTGCCATCATCAAGTTCAGCCGCGTCGCTGAAACCAAAGGTTGAATATCTTGTCTTAAACTTTTGTCCACTCTGAAAGAAACACACAACCTTATCGCCCTTTGCGTATGCAGGCATGCCATACCATGTTTTAGGCAAAAGGCTTGGAGCGTTGGTTTTGACCAGCTCATGGAAGCGCCTAGCCAAAGAACGATCCGGTTCTGCCATTTCTTCAATCTTCGCGAGGACGTCGGTTTCGCCGTCCGCCTTGGTTCTGGTCGCCTTCGAGGCCGCTTTTAGTTCCCTGGCGCGTTCTTTCATAGCAGCTTTTTCATCATCCGTAAACCCTGCGGTTGTTTTACCTGCCGCTTTAGCATCGTTAGTTGTTGTCAAAAGGATCTCCTTTCATGTGCCTGTATAACAATAATGATTAAGAATGGAGCAAAAGTGTTTTACTTGTTACACGGATTCCACATCAAATAATTTTTCCATCATTTTTTCTCAAACCGGGTGAAAATTGTGGCTGAACTTTCTTAAGTGTAGCCTTTTTTTTACAATTCCTCATTATTCTTTGCCAACAAGATCTTAAAACCGACTGTTCTGATACGTTTTTACCTTCCAGAGTAAATAAAAACAGTCCACTTTATCAATACCTTCGCCAAAATGAACTAAAGAAATAGGGCTTTTGTAGTAAAGTTATCGTCAAAAACCCAATTCAGACCAATATTGACTATGGCTGAATTTTTAGTATAATTAGTGTGTTCAATAGACCGACAGTCGGTCTATTGATTTGAAAGGTAATTCCTATGGTACGAATAATCAAAGAGCCTGGCGTGCGGCGCAACGAAATCCTGGATGCAGCTCAACGTTTTCTCTACCGTAAAGGTTACGAGCAGATGACGATTCAAGACATTCTGGATGATACCCATATTTCCAGGGGGGCGCTCTACCACTATTTTGATTCGAAGCAGGCTCTGCTGGAAGGACTGATCGAGCGTACGGGCGAGCAGGGCATGCAGCTCATCCGCCCTATTTTGACCGACCCTAAGCTAAACGCTCTCCAAAAATTGCAGATCTACTTTGATTCAGCTATGCGCTGGAAAACCACCCAAAAGACCATGTTGATTCCCATCCTGAGGGTTTGGTACTCGGATGATAATGCCCTCGTGCGTCAAAAAGAGCTGGCCGCCAGCAAGAAGATCATGATCCCCATGCTTACGGACGTTCTGCGGCAGGGTATCAAAGAAGGGCTGCTGGCGGCGCCGCATCCGGAACAAATGGTTGAAGTGCTCGTTTCGCTCATTCTAGGTCTATCTGATGCCCTGGGAGAGTTGATCTTGGCGGGTCAGGCAGGAACCGCCGACCTGGTGCGGGTGGAAGCGACCGTAACAGCCTTTACCTATTCCATTGAGCGGGCGCTGGGCGCTGCACCATCCTCGCTGAAACTGATCGATATGGAAACAATGAAGCAGTGGTTTCTATAATTCTGGATATAACAAGGAGTTGTCATGAAAAACAAGACATCGAAATACTTACTACTTGGCGCCTGGTCAGGAATGATTGGGGCGGCCCTCTTTGTGCTGGTTTTTTTGCTAGAGGGCTGGATTCGTCCTGGGTATAACCCAATGGCCGAGTACGTAAGCGCACTATCTCTGGGCGGGCGCGGTTGGGTTCAAATTGTTAATTTCATCCTCTTCGGCGCTCTGCTATTCGGGTTTACCCGGGCAGTAGCAGCCGAGTTTCCCAATGGAAAGGCCTCACGCTGGGGACTCATCCTCCTGACGATCATTGCTCTCTGTTATTTTCTCTCCGGCCCCTTCGTCATGGATCCCTCGACCACTCCGCTAGCTAATGCAACCTTCCATGGCACACTGCACGGTATTCTTGGAGCGATTGTGTTCGTAATGATGCCCATCGCCATTTTTGTGTTTTGGCGCAGGTTCCATTCGGATCCGAAATGGCAATTCTTGCAGGGGTGGACACTGGTATTGGGCCTCATCTGCGCCGCAGTAGATATCTATTTTTCCATCGTATCCAAGATTCCGATTTTACTGACCTCGCAAAGCCCTTGGATTGGTCTGGTTCAGCGAGGCGTCATCGTGCCGTTTATGATCTGGGTATTCGTGTTTGCGTTAGGAATGACCAAAGTCATTAAAGAACCAGGATCACTACCTGAAAAATAGTACCTGATGTCGCCACTTTGGGCAGCATTCATGTGGTTTCAGTGCCCGTTTCTTCAGCTTAATTGACGAAGGTATTGGTATATTTGAGAATATAAGTTGTGCCAGACATTTTTCAAACACATCTTGATACGAATACTTTGCCGAGAGCTTCGTCCGCCGAAAAAGCGGGCATACCTAACCACATATCGTGCCGTTCTGATGATCTTCGCCGCCAGAAAAATATACTTCAACCGGAATGTCTTTATTGCTGCGTCTATTCTGAAGTGTAGGGTATCAAAATTGAACAACAAAAACAGATTGTACGCAAGCATCTTCATCTAAAAATCCTTCTTTTGACTGATCCAGCGACGTGGAATCTCCGTAAAATATATCTCTGATTGGTGACTAACAGATTACCATTTTTGCGCTCTCTCTTTCAGGGTTCTTCATGGTGGTAAAATCGAAGCAGAACAAATCCCCCAAAAGAGGCGTAGCTATGATTTCATCTGATATGCAGCCGCTGGTCGAAGTTACCCGCGGACCGATCGTAGAGTCGATTCATTTTGGTAGTTTTGTCATCGTCGAAACTTCCGGGAAGGTCGTAGCCGCTGTCGGTAACCCCGAAACGGTCACCTACCTGCGTTCCTCGGCCAAACCTTTTCAGGCGCTGCCTTTTGTAGAAACCGGCGGCGTGGAGCATTTTGGCCTGACGGACCGCGAACTGGCTATTTTATGCGCTTCGCATAACGGCACCGATGCTCATTTGGCAGTGATCCAGGGAATTCACCAAAAGCTGGGTGTCAGTGCTGACGATTTGCTGTGCGGCATGCATACCCCCGGTGATGCTCGTACCGCTGAACGAATGCTCATCAATGGAGAAGCCAACACGCCACTGCGCCATAACTGCTCCGGAAAACATACCGGCATGCTGGCGGCCTGCCTGCTGCGCGGCCTGCCCACTGCCGATTACATCAACCCAGCGCACCCAATCCAGCAAACCATCTTCAAGACTTTCAGCGAAATGACCGGCGTCCCGGTCGAGCAGATGCCTATGGGCATCGATGGTTGTTCCGCCCCCGTCTTCGCTGTCCCAATGCGCGCGGCTGCATGGGCATTTGTCCAACTGGCCGATCCCTCCGCCCTGCCGGAACCCCGCCGTGCGGCTCTGCGCCGCATTTTCCGCGCCATGACTGCCAACCCGGACATGATCGCCGGGCCTGGCACATTCGACACCGAGTTGATGACGGTTGGCCGCGGTCAGATTCTGACAAAAGGCGGCGCCGAAGGGTATCAGGCCATTGCCCTACTCCCGGGAGCATGCGGCTCCAGCAGCCCGGCGTACGGTATCACGATCAAAATTTCAGACGGCGATACCGCCAACCGCGCTCGCTGCACCGTAGCCGTCGAGATTCTGCGCCGCCTCGGAGCCCTCTCCCCCGATCAACAGACAGCGCTGAATGCCTATGACCGCAGACCGCAGTACAACTGGCGGCATTTCGAGGTCGGCGAGATTCGCCCGGCTTTCACGCTCTCCCTTTAAGGCAATCGACCGTTAACCAATTTGTTCAGAAATAAAACAGATTGCGCCTGCCGGCTTTTCAACAGCCAACAGGCGCAGTTAATTGTTCTTTCCAATAATTGGAGGATACTTTAAATCCCCGTATTGCTCAAAAAGTCCAGCAGGCGCGAAATTTGCAGGGTGAGATCCGGATGCGTGACCTCGAAATGATCCAGCGCGTTTTCGAGCAGCGGAACACTGGTGGGATGCACCTCTAAAGACTCATCCCCAGACCGAGTCAGCAGCGCATGAATGTCCGTATCCAGGTCGTGCAGCAGTTTGGTGCCTTTTTCGTCCACTGCCTGGGTTTTCTCGATCTCGTTATGCAATTCGCCTAAAAGCTTTCGCAGCTCTTTATCGTCCATGACAATCATTCTCCTTTTTCTATTCTTACTTTATTCTAGCATGAAACGAAATTGGAGAAATGGTTTTGTGCTCACTTGAAAGCAATATTTTCTTCCTCATTATCCACTTTCTATCGTCGGTGTGTAGTTGAAAGCCAATGCGAAATCGCCTATACTGGAACTGGAGAGGAGCGGCGCTATGAAACCGATTTATCTTTTAGATGACAGCCTGGCGGTTGAAGTCTTTTTCTCAACGGAGGATTGCGACCTGGAAGACAATATTTGTTTGAAAATAGTTGAATCCTGTCGAGAAGAGGAAAAAATATTCATCCATGATGAAAGCGACCTATTCCTCACCCGTCAGCAAGCTCGCGACCTGGCAAACACTCTGCTGGAAGCGATTAAAAAAAGTGAAGAACCCGGCCTCTGAAAGAACCGCCTTTTAAACTGCCAACGACTCCAGAAAATCTGGAGTCGTTTTTTGCCTCTATCCAGATTTATCCCTTTCTGAACAGTCCACCACTATTTGTAAAGAAGAGCTGCTGCCATTTAAACCAAAAAGCGCCCTCAGTGGGCGCTTCGGTGAGCGGAACCTCTATCCGAGATGAAATACAATGGTAAGGGTGATGATAATGGCTGCAATCCCCAAGACGATTAAGCCGATGCGCAGCGCACTCCTGAATTCGGGATTGTCAGTGGGTTTCATTTTTTTCTCGTCCATATGCCAGTCCTTTGGTGTGTGGATTTTTTAATTGTACTCTAATGATACAGGTTTTACGCACGGGTTATTAGTTACATTTGTAAGCTGTCAGACAATGACATGTAATAATCATCACGTATACAGACCTCATTCCATTGAACTGTCGCTTTGAGGATCAGAAAGGTGTCTTTCAGGTCCAGGTATTGCTGTCAAGCGCGACAAATATTTGGAATTCTCTTCCCCCAATTTCATTATAGCAAAACTACCCCTGGAAAGAAAGCTCTTTCCTTTTCAAACCTCATCGCTATAATATAAAGCGCTGTCTTGACTACCTGATAGTTGTTACAAATCAAATACAAAAGGAGCTGGCTCAATCATATGAACACTACAACCCCAAGGGAATGTTTTAATGCTTTATTGGTGAAGAAACTGATTAAAGAATTTGCCAAACGCAATATAGAAGGATTCTATTGTGAGACTAAAGAAGAGGCAGTGAAAAAAGTTCTTGAGATAATCCCCATAGATAGCCTGGTTTCATGCGGAGGTTCGGCAACCCTGCATGAATTGGGGTTGCAGAACGAACTAAAAAATAAGGGATTCAACTTTCTGAACCCTGACGATGCGCAGGGAGGCAAGGCCAAGGAAAATGCAGCGCATCAGGCATTGAATGCTGATTACTATTTAATGAGTGCGAATGCTATTTCTGCTTCAGGTGAGATTGTAAATCTCGATGGCATTGGCAACAGGGTGGCCGCACTCAGCTTCGGTCCCAAGAATGTACTCATTATTGCCGGAATTAATAAAGTGGAACCCAATTTGGATACCGCGATTCTTCGAGCTAAAACCTATGCTGCACCGTTGACCCTGTTACTCTTTAAGCAAGACTACACTTCTTACGACGAACTGTGTGAAGCCGCAGAAAAAGCCTGGAGCCAACTGGTAATCACCAGTATGTCCACGTTTAAAGGCAGGATTAAAGTAATCCTCGTTGGAGAAGATCTGGGTTTTTAGATGCGCGGTGAGTGGTTCACCGAGAATGTAGTTAAATTTTAAGCTCAATCCTTCAAGGTAAACAATTCTTCAGGAGCAAAAGCGATGCCGATCATGCTTGAGCCAACGTGCGCTCCCAGAACTAGCGAGAGCCGGTAAGTGGGAAGCCAATCAATATTGAAGTGACTGGCCACGGCTTCGATTAATTTTTTAGCTCCATCAGGATTATTAGCGTGCACTACCTGCATGCGCAGCGGAGTCCCTTCGGGGTACTTCTTGCGGATGAATTCACTGATATTTGCTATGGCCCGGTCAAAGGAACGCGCCTGCCCATACTGCACATACGTCCCGCGTACCTTTTCGACGCCAATCAATGGTTTGATATTTAACAATGAAGCGAGCAGCCCTTTCATGTGGCTGATGCGCCCCCCGTGAATCAGGTACTTGAGCTCTTTCAAAGTATAGACCACATCCGTCGAGAGGTCGATTTGTTTGAGATAAGCCAGGATTTTTTCCTTCGACCACCCAGCTTTGAGCGCATGAGCCGCCGCTTCCACCTGCCAACCGGCAGGCACCGAAAGTGTCTTCGTATCCACAATCGTCACATGTGCTTCGGGGACCATGGCAGCTCCAGCCCTGGCGGCATCCACTGTTCCACTCAAGCCGGAAGATATATGGATGGAAAGAATTTCAGCATCGGTCATGGCCAGTTTACGATACAGCTCGGCAAATACACCCGCAGGGGGCTGTGATGTTGTTGGGAGGTTATTGCTGGCTTCGAGCAGCGGATAAAAATCTTCGTTGCGAATATCTATCCCCTCACGATAAGTTTTACCGTCCAGGGTAACACTCAATGGGACGCAATGGATCGCTAAATCATCCATTTGTTGTTGGGTCAGATGTACATCCGTTCCACTATCAGTAACAATTTGCATTTTCGTCTCCGCAGAAAAAATCCCTTTTTATTATCATACATTTATTCATAATTGAAATATGCCAAACGATAGAAACTTTCCTAATTATCTGGCCGGTATTAAATAAGTGGTTCAGCGAGTATAATTGGACAATCTCATCCCTGGAGGAATTTATGCCCGGATTCACCCCTGGACGTCGCTGGCAGCAAGCCTATTATCCTTTCAAGAAAATGCCTTTCGGTGACAGCACCATGATCACCCTGGAGCGTGCCTTCAAAGGAGCTGCTTTTGGCTGCCGCATGTGCGGCAACTGCCTGCTGCAAGAGACTGCCTTCATTTGCCCCATGGAATGCCCCAAAGGGCTGCGCAACGGCCCCTGCGGCGGTTCAACCCCAGAGCATTGCTATGTGGACGAAACCCGCCCCTGCATCTGGTACCGCATCTATGCGCGTGCCGAGCAGATGGGCCGCCTGGATAAATTAATGGAAGTACTTCCTCCTCTGGATTGGGATAAAACCGGTACATCAGCAGTAAAAGATATCTTTATTCATCTGCATGAAATCGGCGGTGTAAAAACTGTTTGGCGCGGCTTGCGCCAATCCCCCGCCAAACGCCAGCAGGGCTGGGACCGCTTCTTCTACGAGGTTCGCCAACCGGCCTGGTGGTCAGGGGATGCCCTGCCCCATCCTGCGCCTCAGCACAACCCTGTTTCGCACCTGGAAGAAGTCTTCACGAGTGGAAAGTTTGCCGTTACCGCCGAGATTGCCCCACCCCTTTCCAGCAACCCTGAAGACGTGCTCAAGAAAATCGCCCTTCTCAAAGACTGGGTGGATGCGGCCAATTTTACCGACGCTCCTTCTGCCACACCGAGGATGTCTTCACTGGCATGCTCCGTTTTGGCACTGCAAAACGGCCTCGAACCCGTCATGCAAATTGCCGGCCGCGACCGCACCCGCACCGGTTATCAGTCCGAAATCCTTGGCGCCACCGCGCTTGGAATCCGCAATATCCTCTGCCTCACCGGCGATCATCCGCGCCTGGGTCCACCGCCTCACAGCCGCAAAGATATCTGGGATCTGGACGCCATCCAAATGATCTGGTTGCTGCGCCGCATGCGCGACGAAGGACATTTTCTGGATTGCCGCGAGCTTAAATGCGCTCCTCAAGCCTTTATCGGTGCAGCAGGCAGTCCATTCGCCTCCACTCCCCTCATCCAATCGTTACGCGAGGAGAAGAAAATCAATGCGGGCGTCCAATTTATGCAGACGCAGGTAATCTTCGATTTTGAAGGATTTGAGCGCTACCTCGAAGCACTGGACAAACGCGGTTTGCTGCAGCGGGTGAATTTGATGGCAGGCGTAACCCCGGTTCGCAGCATCAAAGCCCTGCAGGCTATGGCCGAGGTCCCAGGCATCAAGATTCCGGAGTCGACTTTCAAACGCTTGACGGCTGCATCAGACCCAAAAGAAGAGTCTGTGCAGATGACTTTGGAGCTTATCCAAAAAATCAAGGCGCTGCCAGGAGTGCGCGGTATTCACTTCATGGCAGTTGGCTGGGAATCCATTGTGCCGCGCTTGATTCAGGAAAGCTCTCTGAAATAGTTCACCGTTCTACTGATTTACTCCCTATGTAAAAAGTATGTAAATATATGCTAATTTAGATAGACTTTGTCTTATTATCATGCTATAATCCCAATAGATTAATAATTAAAGCGCTCAAAAAAGAGACATTTGTTGGCTTTACTTTTTTGAACCAGTGGCATTATCAGGATGCGTTGAAACAAAGGTAGCTTTGGTCGCAAAGCTAATAGATTAGCGAACCTTTGTGGAGCAAATTGCGAAACCGGCCTGTAAATATTTTAAGGTTGTTTTTTTGTTTTAATCGATAAATACGCAAATTCATTGCTGATTTAATGAGGTTAGTTAATCGAGGAAGTAAAATGCGAAAATCTAGAAGTACTTTTTTACGAATGGTTAATCGTTTTATCTATTGTACAGCAGCTGCACTTCTAATTGCTGCAATGATAATGGGTATGACTCAAAATACTGTCCAGGCTCAGGCCGTTGTCAATTCTGCTTCATGTTCTGGCCAATTGCAACTCTCAGATATTACCTGTCTGGTTCCTTCAAAACAAGTACAGGTTCAATTCATCTTAAATCAAGTGCAGGGCGGCACTCCAGGCAATTCCGTTACCTTCACCCTGAAAATAAATGGCGGATCAGCACAGACGCTAAGCGCGCCTTTAGTTTCGCATACAGGGTCAGCCTATCATTATATATATTACGGAACTACTTCCGGTTATTATGATGTGACCAGTGCCTATGTCCTCATAGGAACTACTAAAATCTACTTACACAACCCAGATCAATATAATAATCTAAACAATGTTTGTTTTGTTACGCCCACTCCGACCAAACCGGTTCCGACTACCCCTACAAATACTTTCACTGTGACAAATACACCAACTAATACCCCCACAAATACGCCGACCAATACACCGACAAATACACCGACCAATACAGCGACAAATACGCCTACAAATACGCCGACGAATACACCAACTAATACAGCGACAAATACGCCGACGAATACGCCGACCAATACAGCAACCAATACGCCGACCAATACGCCGACCAATACGCCGACCAATACACCTACAAATACGCCGACAAATACGCCTACAAATACAGCGACGAATACACCAACTAATACAGCAACAAATACGCCGACAAATACGCCTACAAATACAGCGACGAATACACCAACTAATACAGCGACAAATACGCCGACAAATACAGCGACGAATACACCGACCAATACAGCTACGAATACACCGACGCCCACGCCAACCAATACAGCAACGAATACGCCGACACCCACGATTACCCTTACACCGACGAATACCAGCACGGGTACATTGACACCGACGCAGACGCCCACGAATACCTTTACAGCTACAGCCACGAATACTTTTACAGCGACGCCTACTAATACTTTTACAGCGACGGCCACGAATACCTTTACAGCTACACCCACGCCAACGAATACTTTTACAGCGACGCCGACACCTACAAATACTTTTACAGCGACACCTACAAATACTTTTACAGCGACGCTGACATCCACGGATACCTTTACGGCAACGCCTACGAATACTTTTACAGCGACACCGACGGATACCTATACTCCAACGACTCCAGTCCCGACCACGCCGGTACCAACTACTCCAGTACCTACAACAGTGACCCCCATTCCTACCACTGTGACTCCTCCGACCCAGATTGTTCTTCTGCCGCCAACCATAACACTTGATCCGGTTTGTACAGTCAGCGGTCAAATGGAGTGGACTGTCGAGAATCCAAATTCAGTCGCCTTTACCATTTTGTACTGGACGGTCGATGATGGATCAGCTTTGCCCGGTTTCTCTGCTCCTCCCGGATCATCAAAACTGACTACCACCTTAGGAACGCACACGATCACTCTCTATTATGGTGAAAGCCAGCAAGTTTCACTGACCGGCACTCTGACTGTGTGCCCATTACCTATTCCGAATACTGGATCTAATCTACTTATCCCCGTTACTGGTTCAGACCAGAGCGGTGCCACAAGCCAGGGGCTCCTCTTCGGTGGTCTTTCATTCGGCGGCCTGGGATTGATCCTTTCCGCCCTGCGTAAATTCTTAATTCAGTAATCCAATTTCTTCCTGGTATCACAAATGGTTTAGCAAAAGAATCACCTTCAAAAAGGTGGTTCTTTTGTATATTAACTATCCATTAATAATAGAAACCCTTGTTTTCCAGACAAAATACTTGATCAACCTATTTAATAATTAACATTGTCAGTTTTCTCCATAATTTTTAGGAAAATTGTCCATTTTTGAATATTTTTCATTAACATGGCGTAAATAATCAATAAAGTTTTATACCATTTTGAATAGTTCCGTGCTATACTTTTTTTACGTTCAGAACTTTACAACTAAATAATTATTCAATATCGAAATATTGTTCTTTTGAATAAATAATAATGAATTCTAAGGATGCGTTGATACAAGGGTGTTTATTGGTCGCAGTACTCTAACTGAGTGCGCCCTTGCGGAGCAAATTGCGAAACCGGCCTGTAATTAAGGTCGGTTTTTTTTATTAATCAATCAAATTTTGCAGAATCATTGCTGATTTGCATAGGGTTAGTCAATCGAGGAGGTAAGATGCCAAAATCCAGAAATTCTTTTTTACGCATGGTTAATCATGTTATCTATATTGGAGCAGCTTCATTATTAATCGCTGCCCTGGTGATGAGTATGGCTCATTTTAATGTTCAGGCCCAAGCCATTCCCAATCCTGTTTCATGCCATGGCGACTTACAGATCTCAGGGATTAGTTGTCTGGCATCTTCCAAACAAGTCCTGGTCCAATTCACCTTAAGTTCAGTGGAAGGCGGCACTCCGGAAAGTACTGTATACTTCAAGTTGTCAATAAATGGGGGAGCAGCACAGTCGGAAACTGCGTCCTTGGTCTCACACTCAGGGACCACTTATAATTATAGTTATTACGGATCTGCTAGCGGTACTTATGATGTGACCGAGGCCTATGTAAATATCTCAGGCGTTCAACAGAATTTAGAGAACCCACATCAATTAAGCACTCAAAACAATGCTTGCTTTGTCACGCCCACTCCAACGAAAACGGCGACGAAAACAGCAACGAATACCCCCACGAATACCTTTACAGCAACAAATACACCGACCAATACAGCGACGAATACGCCCACGAATACAGCGACAAATACGCCGACCAACACCGCGACGAATACGCCGACCAACACCGCGACGAATACGCCGACCAATACAGCTACGAATACGCCGACCAACACCGCGACGAATACGCCGACCAATACAGCAACAAATACGCCCACGAATACAGCAACCAATACGCCGACGCCCACGAATACAGCGACTAATACACCGACTAATACAGCGACAAATACGCCCACCAACACCGCGACGAATACGCCAACCAATACAGCTACGAATACGCCCACGAATACAGCGACGAATACACCGACCAATACAGCGACGAATACGCCGACCAATACAGCAACAAATACACCGACCAATACAGCGACGAATACGCCCACTAATACAGCGACGCCCACGCCAACCAATACAGCTACGAATACGCCCACGAATACAGCGACGAATACACCGACCAATACAGCGACGAATACGCCGACCAATACAGCAACAAATACACCGACCCCTACGATTACCCTTACACCGACGAATACAAGCACGGGTACCTTGACACCGACACAGACGCCAACGAATACCTTTACAGCTACGGCAACGAATACCTTTACAGCTACACCCACGCCAACGAATACCTTTACAGCTACACCCACACCAACGAATACCTTTACAGCTACGGCCACGAATACTTTTACAGCGACGTCCACGAATACCTTTACAGCTACACCCACACCAACGAATACCTTTACAGCTACGGCCACGAATACTTTTACAGCGACGGCCACGAATACCTTTACAGCTACACCCACGCCCACAAATACCTTTACAGCGACGGCCACGAATACCTTTACAGCTACACCCACGCCAACGAATACCTTTACAGCGACGGCTACGAATACTTTTACAGTTACACCCACGCCAACGAATACTTTTACAGCGACGGCCACGAATACCTTTACGCTGACGCCTACTAATACTTTTACAGCGACGCCAACAAATACCTTTACGGCAACCCCCACGCATACGTTTACGCCGACTACTCCGGTACCAACGACTCCGGTTCCGACTACTGTGACTCCAACCAATGTTCCGCAAGCACCATCGTTTGCCGATCCATATTGCACAGTTGAAGGACTAATGCAGTGGACTATTGAAAACCCCAACGGGTATCCATTCGTGATTACCTCTTGGACGATTGATGGCGGTCCAGCCCAACCTGGTTTCACCGCTCCCCCAGGATCAACGAAATTCACAACCACGCAAGCAGGTACCCATACCCTCACCCTCTATTATGGTGATTTCCAGAGCATCTCTAAGACTTTCACCTTGGATTCTTGCCCATTCCCCATTCCTTCTGTCACCAGCGGATTGCTCATCCCGGTTACTGGCGCTGACCAGAGCCAGTCTTTGAGCAATGGATTCTTCTTTGGCGGCTTCGCTTTGGGCGGCCTCGGATTGATCCTCTCTGCTTTGCGCAAACTCTTAGGTCTGTAATCTCTGACCCAAGTCTGATATAGAAAAAGGAGAGCTTCTCAAATTGAGAAGCTCTCTATTTTTCAACGGTGGATCCACCAGCGTTTGCTTTTCTGTTGATCAAACACGTTTCTAATCCACGATCTTGAACTTGCCGTTTTCATAGAAGAGAATATCGTCCACCCAGATTTGTCCCCCGTCACGCAGATCACAAATCATATCCCAGTGGATTGCAGAACGTGCCTTGCTGCCCGTCTCTGGATACCCCGCGCCAAGCGCCATGTGGAAACTACCACCAATTTTCTCATCGAATAAGATTTGCCGGGTAAACTGTTTGATGCCTTCATTCGTACCGATGGCGAATTCTCCGACAAAACGGCTGCCGTCATCTGTATCCAACGTTTCCAACAAGAAAGCTTCGTTTTTCTCCGCGCTGGCTTTGACAACCTTGCCGTGTTTGAAATCGAGGTGCACCCCGGTCACTTCACGCCCCTGATAGATGGTCGGGTACGAGAAAGAAACGTGCCCTTCGATGCTGTCTTCCACAGGACCGGTGAAGACCTCTCCATCCGGTACATTTTTCTGGCAATCGCAATTAATGAAATCGCGGCCCGCAATGCTCAAGCGTAAATCCGTCCCCTTGCCTACGAGATGCACGTTTTGTTTGCCTTTCAACCAGGCCACGATTCTTTCCTGCCTTGCCGAGACACCCTTCCAATAACCAATCGGGTCGTTGGCATCGGGCATGACAGCGTTGTAGATGAACTCTGTATATTCCGCCAGGCTCATATCCGCGTCTTGCGCGTAAGCCTGAGTCGGGTAGGCTGTCAGCGTCCAGCGCAGATCGCCGGTGGCAGCTCTTTGCATATAAATTTCCTGCAAGACACGACCAGCCTGAGCGTTTTTCTTGACTTTGAGCGGGTCGACGTGGTTCAAGGAGCGTGTATTTTCGTCAGCGATGATGCGCACCATGCATTCGTAAGTCGACATGGCTAATTTGAGCGGCTCTGAAACATGAGCTAACTGCGCCTCATTGGCGTATTTGTAGAAAAGTTCCTTGGTTTCAGGTATATCCACAACCACGAATGGGAATCCCCCCGCTTCCATGATTTTGCCATAAACCGCTTTGAGAAGCGGTTCTGCCAACCAATCCCCGCGCAATAAAACGCGCTCCCCTGCTCTTACTTTGATCGAATAGTTGACCAGCAGGTCTGCCCATTTTTCCAATCGAATATCCGCCATTTTTCTCTCCAGACACAAAGGATCCCCCCTGCAAGCGGATTATACGTTTGAATCCTAAATAAATCAATTTTTGACCATTTGCTATGGTTATACGCAATCACGCTAGAACAAAAAAAGGCCGCCTTGAAATCACATCAAGACGACCTCTTGCATTACTACCTATAATTCAATTTAACCTTGCGGTGGATTCCCTGAAGGTGGCTCTACTTTCGTGCCGCAATAAGGGCAGGTGGTCCACTCGGAGACCAGGGGTTTTCCACAATGCGCGCAGACGGGAGCTGCGACGACGATTGCAGTTGGTTGGCCTGGTTTACGGCTGTACCGCACAAAATAAGCAATTCCAAATCCGGCCAGGACTAGAATTCCCAACGGGATCAGGGCTCTGAAGAACATCAAACCGCCCATGCCAAACATCATTCCTCCGAAAGCACCGCGCGTTCTACCCATAACCGTGCCCGGACGGATTCCAGACCTTACCGCTACGGTTGGATTGCGACTAAAGAAGAATAAAGCAACTGCAAAAGCAATGCCGATCAACACTAGAATTCCTACTACGATTAAAAACCACTTCCAAAAACCTTTCATTTGAACACTCCTTTTCAGCCTCGAGCCGATCTTTCTATCGATTGAATATTTAAAAGTGCAATTCCTATTGAATATTTATATATTCCTTTAATTACCTTATTTAGATTATATTGCAAAGGTGTGAATTTTCTATGCAGGATGAAATGAGTCTTTTCTCAGATTCCCCCCCTTTTGTTTCCCAAGTCTTTTGGGTTTTTATTGTTTGGGGAAGATAAGAAAGCCGCAGATTTCATCCGGCATGTTCGCCAGATTCAGTGATTAAGAACCTGAATCGCTCAACTATTTGAACGCTTTGAATACGAAACTGCATCCCTCATCGTATAGCGAGGAGTCCGATAAAACTTCTATTTTTGAGAATCCAGCGCTGTTCAGAAGGCTCACAAATTCATCCTTCCAATACCAACGGGTTGCCAAATCGTCAACGATACAATCAGTGAGGTGTTTTTGTTCGTAGAATTCGTACCGGTACGTGCCCTGTTTGATTTGTTTTCGTATGTTGACTTTGAATCGCTCCAGCACAATACTGCGCTTGCCATCCCGGCTTACATCCCTGGTGACTTGATAGTACTCCTGCTCCTGCTTAATAATTTCGCCCCAGGGCACAAAAATATCGACCAGGAAGAACCCAGTCTCCAATAGATAACTGCGAATACACCTCAAAGAATTTAAAGCCTCTTCAATTGTAAGGAGCAGTTGGAAGGATCCACTCGCAATAAAAATGGCGTCGTATTGGACTGCGAGATCAAATTTTTCCATTGGTTGACTGAACAATTCAATACCCGCGAGACCAAGCTTTCCAGCCTTGCCTCGCACAACGCTTAACATATCTTCCGATGAATCCAATCCGTCAATCGGGATGCCCAATTTGGCAATAGGGATAAGTAATCTCCCTGTGCCGCATGCCAGTTCAAGGACCCGCCCTTTAAAATCCTTAAAGAACGCCGAATAGTAATTGATATCGTCTGCTTGCTCCATAAGCCAATCGTCGTACCACTCAGCTATCAGCCCTTTGTAATGTTGACTTTGCATTCTCTTCTCCTTTACGCATAAATCACTTTATTCCAGCTCCATCTCCTGCATAAACTTCTCTTTATTCGCCAGGCGTGCATTCTTGCCTGAACTGGTCTTGATGAGCCATTTTTTATCAACCAGGTGCACGTAACGCAGTGCCACTGCCGACCCACGCGTAACGGTTTGGCGGATGGCATCAGCGATTTGCTCACGTTGTGCCGGATTGTCCGTATCCACTTCAGCCACGAGTACCACGTCTTCGGTGCCGGCGGTTTCGTTGAATATCCCAAAAGCCACCACCCGGCCGGCATGGACGCCAGATACTTCCATCGCCAGTTCTTCCAGATCCATTGGGTAAATATTTTTGCCGCCCACGATGATGAGCTCTTTTTTGCGGCCGGCCACATACAATTGTTCACCCACTTTATAACCATAATCACCGGTCAGATACCAACCCGCATGAAAAGCTTTGCTGGTGGCATCCTGGCGGTGATAGTACTCGCTGAGCATATAGTTGGATTTCAGTGCCACCTCGCCGATGACTCGATCGGGCAGCTCGTGGTGCGCCTCATCCAGAATACGTATCTTTGTATTGGGCAAAGCGGTTCCTGTCGACAGCATTTGCAGGCTGGGCCGGCCGTCGTGAGCAGGGCGGGCCTTGCGTTCCACCTGCATGCTCTCACGGTCGATTTCATCCACGGCAACCGGTGAGTCGATTCCCCCCTGAGTGACGGCAAAGACGTTCTCGGCCATCGCGTAACAGGTACACAGGGCAGCCGGATTTAACCCATAAGCAGCAAAACGCCTGGAAAAAGCTTGCTGGCTCTCGAACCGCATCGGCTCGGAGCAGTTGGAGACAGCCCGCCACGAGGAGAGATCCACGCCTGCAAGATCGCGGTCGCGAACCTTTTGCGCGCAAAAATTGTAGGCAAAGTTGGGCAGCCAGCTCAATGTGCCGTGATACTGGGTCACTGCCTGCATCAGCTTATAAGGGGCACGCACCCACTCGAATGGAGAGAGAAGCACCAACGGCACCCGCAGCAGAATCGGCATCAAGAAACCCGCAATCAGCCCCATATCGTGATACAGAGGCAGCCAGCTGACGATGACATCCTGATCATTCAGCTTCATCGTCCTGGCATAAGTTTCCAGTTGATTCAAGACCGCCTGATGCGAGAGCGCCACTCCTTTTTGCAGTCCGGTCGTTCCCGATGAGTGCTGCAAAAGGACAATATCATCCCCTTGGCGCTGCAAACCAGTGAAACTATGTGGATCGAACTCGACCTGCTCCTCGACAGCGTCCTTGATGAGCACCTTGCGCACCGAGGAACCATCACCCAGTGCTGTTCGCACTTCCGGTTCAAATTCCTTGTAAGTAATGATGGCTTCCGGGCGGGTGATCGCTACTAGCGCGGTTAAATCCGCCCGATAGCGTTCGGGAAGCAGCTTCTCGGTTAAGAAAGGCATGATCGAAGGAATGGATCCATGCAGGATGGTTCCCCAGAATGCAAAAATGAGGTCGAGGCCGTGCTGCTGGATAAGGACGACCACCTCTCCCGGCAAGATTCCGGCGCGGGTGAGGGCATGATCCCAGGCAGCGGCTCCTTCGATTAATTGTCGATAAGAGATAGGCTGATCGGGTTTGCCGCTGAGCAATACGGTGACTGCGGTCTTTTCCGGGCATTCGGAGTAGGATTCGATCAGCAGTTCTGCAAAATTACTCATCTTCAAGCCAGGCGCGAATGGATCAAGGCAGCAAGTTGAGCCAGGGTATCGAAGGTCTCTTTGTTGAGCTCAGAATCGTCCAGGATGACCCTGAAAGTGTCTTCCACATACGCGGCTACGTTCACGAGATTCAACGAATCCACCATCCCGCTCGAAAGCAAAGGCTGGTCAGGGGAAAGCACTTTTTTCGGTTGATGCAGCACTTCTGCAGCGATGAACGCCGCCAGTTGATTAATTACTTCATCAGGCATGAAAGACTCCGTATTGATGTGTTTTGCCAATTATAACGGTAAAAACACCGGATTGACCGTTAACGAAAACAACGTTGAAAGAGGATAGTCCTTCTTTCAACGTTGTTTCTATTAAAACGATTTCCATTTATTTCACGTTGCGCTGATCCGATCTAGACCAGAGAGGAAACAAACACTACAACCGGCGCGCTTACGGAGTGGCGGTCGCGGCTGGAGAAGTGTATTGGTACGATCCAGAATAAAAATCACAACCGGAACCATTATAACTGCACAAGCGGTAGTAATAAGTGGTGCTGTATTTGATATCGATGTAAGCTGAGCGGTCCGTACTGGTGACGACATAGTAAGGGAAGCCGCCAAAATATGGGTTCGCGATGGATTGAGAATAAAGAACCAGGAATCCATGCGGGAAGTTTCCCGTTGCCGACCATTTGATTACGGCTTTGCCGGTAGTGCTTTCTTGCACACTCGCAATGAAGATTGATGAGGATGAGCTGATCGGTGTGCCCAGTTGGTTATACGCTCCCGGAATTTGGGTGGAGTACACAACAGCAGGTATCGGTGTATTGGTAGGTGGCTGCATCGTTGGGGTGGATGATACTTCGGGGGTTGCCGTGGCTGGTTCACGGGTAGCCGTTACGACCAGGTAAACATAAATAGGGGTAGGTGTGTCCGCGATCACCTGGGTAGCCGCTACCGGTTGGGGTGTTGGCGTAGTGGCAGCATTCGCTGTGCAACCTGTTACCAGAAGTAGGCAAACGCCTACGAGGAAAGCTTTCAATAATTGTTTACTCATAAAATCTCCAATTTCTGTAAATCTCACATCTAACTCGTTCAATTCATTGTACCAGTAATAATCTGATAAAAAACCTCCATAATGTTTTAATTTATGGAGGCTATTTCATAGTTGTAAATTGAATATCAGGGATAGCTACCGGGTTTCTGTCACCTTGTGAATGATACGCGGGCTTTCGGTGTCGAATCCCTTGACCATGGTCAGGTGATAAGCGAACAACTGCGCTGGGATGATCCCCACCAGCGGGGTCAGCCATTCAGGCACATCCGCCGGGATAGGAATAGGAATTTGCGCCAGAGCCAGCGCCTCTTGAGCGTTCGAGATGACAACCAATTCGGCTTTAAGATTATTTTTTAACTGCTGCAAAGTCTCGAACATGGAGGAATATACCTTGCCGTTTGGAATGACTGCCATCACCGGGTATCCGCCCTGCACAATGGCGATTGGCCCATGCATGAAATCTGCTGAAGAATACGGCTCGGCTTCAACGTAGGTCAATTCCTTGAGCTTGAGCGCCCATTCGAAAGCCGTGCAATAATTGTAGCCGCGGCCCAGAACCACACACTGCTGCATGTAACGGTAGCGCTGCACAGCCTGCGCGATGGAATTATCCAGTTTACAGACCTCTTCGACCCACCCCGCCACTTTGTCCAAATCCGCCCATGCCTGGTTATTTCCATTCAAGGCAGTTGAAAGCATGGCCAGAGCCATTAACTCGGCAGAATAAGTTTTGGTTGCCGCGGTGGCCAGTTCCGATCCGGCACTGATGTCAATGACAAAATCAGCGATCTTTGTGATGGGTGAACCAGGCGCATTCGTGAGTGCCACGGTCAGGCAGCCCTGATCATGCCCTTCCTGAAGCACACTCACAATATCAGGCGATTGCCCGGATTGAGAAATGCCTATCACCAGCGCGTTGCGAAAGACAGGCGGGGTATGGTAATAAGTGAACAATGAGGGAGCAGCCAGAGCTAACGGCAGGTGATTCACGCTGCCCAGCAGATAATTGGCGTAACGTCCGGCGTTATCAGAAGTTCCACGGGCAGCCAGCATCACATAACCAGGGTCGCGTTTTTGAATTTCCCTGGCAATCGTTTGAATTTCCGACCGCTGTTTCTTCAATAAATTGGCCAGGCGCTGTGGTTGTTCCAAAATCTCTGCGTGTAAGCTCATAACATCCTCGATCACCTAATGATGGATTTTGTCGTTTATTTTACTGCTTCATTAAAGTAAATGGTAATTTCCGCTGCTCTCCAAAACTTATTTCTTGCACACTGGTTCATAAATGTAAACAGCTTCATCCGCACGTAAAGCCAGGTAGCTTGAATCAGTTGACCATTTGATCTCATTCACCGGGGTTCCAGCCAATATTACGGCTGTCTGGTGATTGATGGAGGAAGAGAGCCAGGTATTATCGTTGATATCCACTACGACCAGCCAACGGGAATCTGCAGAATTATCCTGATTCTTTACTGTCAGACTTGTGTCCGCGTTCTTGCGGGTCTGAGTCCCTTCGGTCAACTTCATGGTTTGCACATTATAGGTATAAGGCCGTGAACAATCGACATCGCAGCTCGATCTCACTAGCAAAGTATTGGAATCGCTCCAACCATCGATCCCCTTGGGGCTCGACCAGCTATCGGTAGAGGCCAGGTTGCCAAAAACATCCTGCATCTTTTCGGTGCCGATATCCAAAACGTCAATCGTATAGGTTTTAGATTTGGCATCCAGCACAACAAAAGCAATTTTGCTCCCATCCGGCGACCAGGCGAGGTCCCCGGCTACTTCCAGGCTCTGCGTGGTAAAAACAACTTTTTGCGTATCCACAGCTTCGATGACCAGGTTACCCACAAACCAACCCCATTTTTCGTTCTCAGGGGTCACATAAGCCAGTGTATTCCCGGTTGGCGACCAGGATATCATGTCGCCTTGAGGGTTTTTCACCTGGGTCGAAACAAATTTATCTACCTGGCAGGCTTTGGTCTTCACAATCGCCAGGTTTTGGTTGGCTAACTGTGTCGGTAAAGGATTCGCTGCCTGCGCTGTCAGCAGCACATTCGCGTCCGTGACTCCCCCGTTCGATACGATGGAACTGCAAGCACTGAGGAGGTAAATTCCCGATAAACAAACCACTAATATTGCAAGAAGTTGAAAGCGCTTCATTCTTTTCCTTTATCTCATCCAGATTCCTTGTTCGGGTCTGGTAAGCCTTATTTGTTTGCTTCTGATTCATACGCCATCAAACGTGAATGCATTATTTCAGCCATAGTTTCTTCCCTCAACAATCAATGCAAGGAATTCACGGAATGAGGTTTGACAGGGTATTAGCATAACACAATTTTTTTTACATTAATCCTGGAAATATAAACTTCTGATTCCACTGGTGTCCACAAAAATTAAACCACCCAATTCCAGGGCGATGATGATTTAAGGTAAAGAACCGGATTACCTGTCGATGATTCCCTGGCGCAGCGGTACCCACCAGGTGAAGCCAAATAGGATGGTCATGCAGATAATCCGCAGCAAGTGAACCTGCTTCTCTTTTCCTATACGCAAAGCAGTATAGATTTCAGTCAGGTTAAATATCGCCAACAAGGCGGCAAGAACCCATCCCGGCCGCGGTTGATGAATGACATACCCGCCGGCAATGACCGCCGCATACAGCAGTACCACAACCACTTCAAGGAATCGCCACCAAAGTCGATTTTTATTCATTGTTTCCTCTTGTATCCTGCCAAATACGAATGCCTGATTTCACCCTAAATAAATCGAATTTATCAAGGAAGCAAATGTTTCATAAAATGAGGTTTGACGGGATACCTGGTTCATCCTTTACGCAGTTCACAGAGGGTGGCAATTATCACAATAGAAAATCTCGCCAATATTATTGGACCTTATTTTCGGGAATTCCCAAAATCTCATAAATTTTTTCAACCATGCGCAAAAGAGATTCAAAATCAGAATCACTCATCTGCGCTGAATTTTGCATGATGAGCGTATAACTTTTCTCTTCCACTTCGCATACCACCTTTTCCCCCTGCGCCAGCAACTCTACCGAGATACTGCGCCGGTCACTGACTCCTTTTCTTTTTGAGACCATCTCCATTTGCACCAGCCGCGCCACCAACCGGCTGGCTGTAAACATCGGAATATCCAGTGTAGCCGCAATTTCTGTCAACCGCTGGGGAGATCGCCTGCGCAGGCTTTGCAGCAAATAGATCTCCTGATAGTCCAGACCAAACTGCGCTGCAATGTTGCGCTCGTAATGATAAATTGTGCGCAGGAAAAGATACATATCGTTATTAACTTTTTCCCGTGAAATTTTTTTGTCCATAAATCCCTTCTTGACATTCTATTACAACTGATTTCCAGACTGCTCGATTTTTTGAGCAACACCGGAATTTGATTCTATTATACCGATTTGGTTTGATCTTTTTCACTAATAGGGATTAAAAAGCATGCTCTATTTTAGATATGCTTTTTTCTTTCCCTGGTTACTCAAGATAAAAAGCGTCACCGATGCATGGTAACGCTTTGGCGAATAATCATCTCTTTCGACTGAGGTTTTATTGACCGCTGTGGTCGTTGTAGGTGACTGCTCCCTTGAGCCCTCCGCTTTTTGAGTTGATGAACATGGCGACAACCCCGCGCGGTGCCTTCGCGGCATCGATCTCGAATCCATCTGCGGATTGAGTCGCGTTCGTAATCTTCCATCCAGCCGCTTTCAAATCAGCCTGGTACTTGGTGAAGGCATCTGTGCTTACATTTTTATATGCTGCCTGGACACTTCCCATGACATCATTGTTGGACCCGGTAATCGTCCCATAAGTGAACTGGGGAACATCTGCCGGCATTTTCGATGGCCATTGAACGGAACCATTCGCTGCGTCCACTGTGCTTACAGAAGTTTCTACGCCCGCCAAAGTAGCCTGAATCTGTAACCCGGTATTACTTTCTGCGGCTGGAACTGGTGTTTCTGTTGTTTTCTTAATACATCCTACCACCGCTAAAGCGAGGACTAAAATAAGCACTCCAAAAACAAAAATCCTTTTTCTATTCATTTTTTCTCCTGATTTTCTCCATCTACCGACGACACAGCCGGAGTGCTGCTAAGACGCACCATTTGTATATTGATAATTTTTCCCCATCCCTGTAATATGGATTCCGACTCTCCTTTCATTATAGATCAAGGATTTCAAAATGATACCCTTACAGATGCCGTCGCGGCTTACCCGGTTACACCTCTTCGGGGTAATTGATTTTATTTTCCCTGCCTCTTTTCTGTAAACCATAAATCCGGGTTGCCCTGAGTGATAACATCCATGTACAATTAAGGCATGCAAAAACCTATTGTTATTATTGGTGCCGGCCCAGCCGGGATGATGGCTGCTCTTCACGCCGCTGAAAAAGGCCAGGCGGTCACCCTTATCGACTCCAATGCCCAGGTCGGGCGTAAACTGCTCGTCACCGGCAGCGGACGCGCCAATCTCACCAACCGCTCTGTCAGCGCTACCAAATATGCAACCTCGAGTCCTTCCGACGTTGCCTGGTTGGAGAAGCTTTTTCAGCAGTTCGGCTCCTCTGAATTAATTCGTTTTCTGGAAGAGAAACTTGACTTGCTCACCTTCTCGACCGCTGACGGGTGGGTCTACCCCGTTTCCGAGTCGGCGCAAACCGTTATCACCGCTGTTGCCAGCGCTTTGGAGCGCGCCGGAGTTACCCTGCTGCTCGAACATAAAGTAACATCTATACGCAAGTCTGAGCAGGGGTTCTGCCTTTCCTTCGAAAAGCAACCCGATCTATATTGTTCCACCCTGCTAGTGGCAGCCGGCGGGAAAGCCTACCCCACCCTAGGTTCACGCGGGGAGTGTTTCCCCTCTTTGGCTGCTCTGGGGCATTCGGTGCATCAACTCGTTCCCGCCCTCGGACCTGTCAACGCGGATATGAACCATTATCAGCGCTTACAGGGTATCCGCCTCGACGCCCATGTCACCCTTTTTGCCGCTGGGGCAGATCACACCCCTCATTCAATCGCCGAGACTACCGGCAATCTCATCTTCACCCAGTGGGGGTTCAACGGGCCGGCCGTGATGGACTTGAGCCACTGGGTGGCACGCAGCCCGGAAACGCAGTTCAATATGCGCCTGAACTTTCTGCCCGTACACGAAGCTCAGGTGCGCGCACTGATCGAAAAACACCGCCGCGAACCAATTCCGCTCGAAGTCATCCCGTGCAGCAGTCTGCCCCCCAAATTGAGCGCATTCTGCATCGAGAAAGCCGGTTTGAAACCTGCGCAGACACTCGCTGATTGCAGCGACAAGCAATTAATTGCGCTCATGGAGCTGATCACCGCTTTCCCAGTCGCGGTCACCGGCGTGCGCGGCTTCGACACCTGCCAGGTCAGCGCGGGAGGCATTCCCGTGTCAGAGGTGTACCCTGAGACGATGGAGTCCCGTCTCATCCCCGGCCTCTATCTGGCCGGCGAAACTCTGGATGTGGTCGGCCCGTGCGGCGGCTACAATCTCCAATTCGCCTTCAGCACCGGCGCCGTTGCCGGGCAGGCAATGGCAGCAAACCCGCGCTCCGTATAGATTTCATTCCAATATTGTTAGGTTGGGTTTATAATACATTCATGATTATGAATGTATCGTCTCCGCTTGCTGATCAAAACACACTGGCTCAGGTTTTTTCCCTTTTCGGCCAACCGGTTCGGCTGAAGATCGTGCTGGCTATCGGCAGCGGTCATGTCTGCGTTTGCCACCTCGAGAAAGCGCTCGGCTTGCGCCAGGCATCCATTTCTCAGCAATTGATGGCGCTGCGCGCGGGAGGTCTGGTGAAGACTGAACGTATCGGACGCCACATTTTCTATTCCCTGACAGATCCGCGCTGGCTGGATTTGATTCAGACGGCTGCCGGGTTGAAGGGAATCGTCCTCCCTGTGATCGAGTTACCTGAAATTTACGGCTGTTCTTATTCATCGTGCGCTAATTCCAATCCCCTGTAAACGAGGTTAATCATGACGATCTCCACACCTGCTCCCCGCCGTTTGAAATTACTCGACCGTTTCCTTACCCTGTGGATCTTTCTGGCAATGGCAGCCGGTATCGCCCTGGGGTTCTTCCTGCCCGGAACTAAAGATTTTATTAATCAATTTTCGATAGGCACGACTAATATCCCCATCGCCATCGGCCTCATTTTGATGATGTATCCTCCCCTGGCGAAAGTGCATTACGAAGACCTGGGCAAAGTCTTCCGTAATCGCAAAGTTCTGGGGCTATCTTTGCTGCAAAACTGGGTCATCGGTCCGCTGCTCATGTTCGCGCTGGCGGTGATCTTCCTGCACGACAAGCCGGAGTACATGGTTGGCCTGATTATGATCGGCCTGGCACGCTGCATCGCCATGGTCATCGTCTGGAACGATCTGGCCCACGGTGACCGTGAGTATGCAGCCGGTCTGGTGGCTCTAAACAGCATTTTTCAGGTGTTGTTTTACAGCGTCTACGCCTACCTGTTCGTGACCGTCCTCCTGCCCTTGTTTGGCTTGCAGGGAACCCAGGTGAAGATCACCATGGGCCAGATTGCCAGCAGTGTGTTCTTTTATCTGGGGGTTCCATTCCTGGCCGGGATGCTGACCCGCTTTCTGGCTCTCAAATTCAAAGGCAAAGAGTGGTATGAACATAAATTCCTGCCGCGCATCAGTCCAATAACGCTGATCGCCCTGCTCTTCACCATCATTGTGATGTTCAGCCTCAAGGGGCAGTTGATCGTGCAGATCCCCCTGGATGCCGTGCGCATTGCGATTCCCCTGCTGATCTACTTCATCCTGATGTTCGCCGGCAGTTTCTGGATGAGTAACCGCGCCGGCGCCAATTATGAACAAAGCACAACCCTCTCGTTCACCGCGGCGAGCAATAACTTTGAACTGGCCATTGCCGTTTCGGTGGCTGTTTTCGGCATCAACTCAGGCCAGGCTTTCGCTGCCGTCATCGGCCCGCTGGTGGAAGTACCGGTGATGATTGGTCTGGTCAACCTGGCGTTTTGGTTCAAACGCAAGTGGTGGAAAAGCGCTTCATCAGGATAAGCTACATTCAGCGTTGCAAAGGATTCTCAAGAAATTGAGAGGTTCCCTGATCACGGTATTCACAAGAAGGTTTGAGAAACGCCAAGGGGACTGTCATTGCGGACTCAGGTATTCTTAAGGCGAGCGAGTTATTTTCGAGCGAAGCCTGTCCCAATCATTTCGGGACAATCTCTATGTAACAAATACAGAACCAACCAAGGATTGCTTACCGATGGAACTGGCACAGGTCGGCAAAAAACGCCTCGCAATTACAGAATCTTTTGTCATCGCGAACCCCGGGTGTTCTTCCCGGGGTGTGGCGATCTCAGTCAATGGAGAGGTATACAACAATGACTGAGCAATGACGATTTGTTTCCTGTGAAAACCGAATTTCACTTGTCACGCCATCTTGACTATACTCAGGATTGTTATAGAATTAAGGGAGTGATGAAGCTCGCTTGAGAATTATCGAACCGCCATTCAGGCTGATGGCTTCTGTCTTTAGTTTAGAAGGCAGAGGCTTTTTCTTAAGTGAAATAAGTGAGTTTTGATTTTGAATCAAACCTCATTAATTATTCTTCTACAGGAGCAATAGTATGTATTCAGAAATCGATATGATTCACGCCCGAGAAATTTTGGATTCACGGGGCAATCCAACAGTTGAAGTTGAGGTCAGTCTGGATAGCGGTGCTTTTGGCCGCGCGGCTGTCCCTTCAGGAGCCTCTACCGGAATCCACGAAGCCTTGGAACTCCGCGATGGCGACAAGAAACGCTACGGCGGAAAAGGGGTCCTCAAAGCGGTGGAAAATGTCAACACCGATCTGGCTGACGGACTCGTCGGCATGGATGCGCTTGATCAATTCGCTGTCGATAAAGCCATGATCGACATGGATGGCACCCCCAATAAAAGCAAATACGGCGCCAACGCGATTTTAGGCATCAGCCTGGCCGTCGCACGGGCAGCCGCAGACGAAGTGGAACTGCCTCTTTACCGCTATCTGGGCGGCGTGACAGCCAAATTACTGCCTGTGCCCATGTTCAATATCCTCAACGGCGGCGTCCATGCCAACTGGCAGGGTACTGATTTCCAGGAATTCATGATCGCCCCTGTCGGCGCTCCGAATTTCCGCGAAGCTCTGCGCTGGGGAAGCGAAATTTATCATGCGCTCAAAGGTGTCTTAAAAGACAGCGGTCATTCGACCGGTGTTGGCGACGAGGGCGGTTTCGCTCCAGTTTTAAAGACCAATGCCGAAGCAGTCGAAGTGATCCTCAAGGCAATCGAAAAAGCCGGTTACAAACCCGGTGAACAAATCTGCATCGCCCTCGATCCTGCTTCCAGCGGTTTTTACGAGGACGGCCTCTACAATCTGCGCACCGAAGGCAAGAAAGTTACCTCTGCAGAAATGGTCGATATGTATGCCAGCTGGGTCAAGAAATATCCAATCGTTGTGCTGGAAGACGGTCTGGCCGAGGATGACTGGGATGGTTGGAAACTGCTGAACAAGACCATCGGCGGTCAGATCGAGCTTGTCGGTGATGATCTGTTCGTGACCAATGTCGAACGCGTCGCCCGCGGCATCCGCGAAAACGCAGCCAACGGTGTTCTGATCAAACTTAACCAAATTGGTACGCTGAGCGAAACGATCGCCACCATCGAGATGGCCAAGAAAGCCGGCTGGGGCGCCATGGTTTCTCATCGTTCCGGTGAAACCGTGGATAGTTTCATTGCCGACTTCACGGTAGCTATGGCGACTGGTCACCTCAAGACCGGAGCCCCCTGCCGCGGCGAGCGGGTTGAGAAATACAACCAGCTGATGCGCATCGAAGAGGAATTGGGTGATTCGGCAGTGTATGCCGGACGCAAAGCGTTCGTGCACTAGAATCTCATCCTGGTTGACGGTGTACTGATTCCCCCTAAGGATGAATGCCAAAAATAATCACTATATGCATTAAGACGAATAGCCTCTGCCAATTGATCGGCAGAGGCTATTATTTTTATTTTTCAGCTAACGCTTACTCAGGCTGTGCCATTTGCAGCGCCGCAAGGTAACCAAAGGTCATCGCCGGTCCAATGGTGGCTCCGCCGCCGGCGTAGACATTACCCATGACTGAAGCGGAGTTGTTCCCGGCAGCGTACAATCCGGGGATCACCTGCCCATTTTTATCCAGCACACGAGCGTTCTCATCGGTAAGCAGGCCGCCCTTCGTGCCCAGATCGCCGGGGAACATCTTTACTGCATAGAAAGGCGCTTTCTCGATCGGCGCCAGGGTAGGATTCGGCCAGTTCTCGGGGTCAGCATAAACATGCTCGAAGGGTGTCTCACCCTTGCGGAAATCCTGATCTTTTTTTCCGCGCGCGAAACCGTTAAAGCGCCCGACGCTTGCTTCCAATGTGGCAGGATCCATACCGAGCTGACCGGCCAATTCGAGCAGAGAAGCCGCTTTTTTGACAACACCACTTTCATAGTATTCCTTCGGGAATGCCTGGCCAGGAAAAACCGTACCAAATAAATAATGGTCGCGGCAAGTTTGGTCAAGGATCATGTAGAAGGGAATGTCCTCCCCTGCTTTCGCATTTTCCTTATAGACGGCATGACCGAATTCAGTATACGGTATGGCTTCGTTGACAAAGCGGCGCCCGGTCTGATCGACGATCATTGTCCCGGGGAGCTGCCTTTCTCCGACAGTGAAGAACGGATCCTGGCCGGGGACTACATAAACCGAACCCCACCAGGCATCGTCCATCAAATCTACGGCTGCACCAGCCTCCATACCAATACGGATAGATTCACCTGTATCGCCTTCGCTGGCAGCGCTCCATTCAGTAGCAGTGGGATGGGGTAAGTACTGCTCGCGCATGGCCTGGTTCTTGGCAAATCCACCCGCAGCCAGCAGCACTCCGCGCCTGGCTTCAATTGTGAAGGGTCGGCCATCCTTCTCAATTTCGACACCGATAACACGGCCATTTTCCACCAGAAGCTGTTTCAACGGAGAATTCAACCACAGGGGCACTTCGGCAAGCAGCAGCGCATAACGCAGGCGGGCTGCCAGGGCCTGACCCAGTCCGAGACGCTCTTTTCCCGTCAGAATGGTGCCCATACCCGTCCAGATATATTTGAGGAGCTGTCGTTTCCCTGCTGCTGTAGTCTTGAACTTACCCAGTAGCAAAAACTCTCCAATTGACATCCCCAGCCCCAGCGGCATTGCAACGCCTGTTCTCAGTTCCTTGCGGTGTTCTTTCAGCACTTTGCCGTTGAAAGGAACAGACTCCAACTGTCGGCCGCTGGTGATAGAGCCGGGTTCGTCAAAATAATCGGCTGAGTTAGGCGTCCGCATCAGTTCGATCCCGTTCTCCTCCACCAGAAAGCAGATCATCTCAGGGGCAGCTTTTATGTAAGCACGAACCCGACTCGCTGGCACCCGGTCACCAATAATGGTGTGCATGTAGGTTTCAGCGAGTTCAGCAGAATCATAGATGCCTTCCTTCTGCATGTATAAATTGTTGGGTACCCAGACTCCCCCGCCTGAAAGGGCTGTGGATCCTCCGAAAAATGCTGTCTTTTCCAAAATCAGTACATCCAGCCCATTTTTGCGAGCAGTCAGAGCGGCTGTCATCCCGGCTCCACCAGAGCCGACCACCACGACATCGGTTTGAAAATCTGTCTTTTCCAAATTTACTCCTCTTCCACATCGATCTCAGGCCGTAAAGGATTCCGCAATAGACGTGAATGCGAATGGCTGCGATATAGATAATTATATTCTGATTCATGAGTGATTTTGTGAATTTGTAATGCAAACCATCTGCCTGTTTTGTGCATAAATGTAGCATTACCGGCGCTAAAAAAAGCTCATTCAAGTTTCATTAAAAATAGAGAATCCAACATAAAGCCACTTGAATTATTCGGGCTTGAAAAAGCAAAACAATTTTTGCAGCCCCTCGGAATGGTTATTGAAACCTTTTATTTCTGATTAGGAAAACGAGAGAGCAGAGCGCTCTCTTCTGATTATTCCTTTTCCCCCGAGAATTCGGCGAGATACCACTCCTCTTCTTCAAGGAGGCCCGATTTCAATTGATCTTGCGGGGTGAGCGGATCATCCATGCGCACCTGCAGGGAAATTCCCGCCGTGCGCACTCCGTTGGAGGTCATTACCCTGCGCACCCGGTAGCGTAAAAAGTAACGCAGCACCAGGTCGGTGTTCAGCACTTCTTTCACAGTGCGCACCGAAACCGCAGCCCGCTCGGCCAGTTCACCCATTTCAGTTTCGACCACGTTGCGCAGCTCACCGGTCATGGGGTTCCAGTAGCACATTGAGCGCGCCGCCAGGATCACCGCAAAAGCGGAGTGCCCGATCAGCGGCAGCCAGTTTGAGAATAAATACCCGGTCACAAACATGCCGCGTTCCGGCTGGATGAGGCGGGCACGCTCACTCCCATAAGCTCGCTGCAGCATCATCTTGCGGTTACGTGGTTCCCCGCCCAGATCCGCCTCTTTGTCCAAACTATCGGATACCGGTTGAGCCTGATTTGGCGCTGATTTTTCACTTTTTGCAGGCTCCTCCTTGAGCGGTGCCGACGCTTCCACGGCCGCTATGGAGGTATCCGCGGGGTTCTTGAAAAAGCTGTTGGAGACCGCTACTTTGAAGGTGACCGGTTCGTTGTAAAGGCCTTCCAGAACACGGGTGATTCGGCTGCCCAGGCGCTCATCCACCCAGGCTTTGCCGTACGTGTTATACGCCCCCACCGTGAAAATACGATTCTGGTAGCTGATGGGGCGTAAAGGCTGAACCCAGGTATCATAGAGCGCCCGCGACATTTCACTGCGCAGACTTCCCAACACCATCTCCCAGGCTTCTTGATAGTCCGGCAAATGAACGCTCAGTGCAGGGTCTTGCTGAGAATGGTCCATCCCGCTCTTTCTTCCGAGGTTTCCGCCCCGGTTCGTCTTGGTTTTCTGCAGTTAAAGCTCAGGCCGCGCCAGAACCTCATTTGCAGAAGATTATATAGAACTTTTGTACTATATAATTTACCTCAACTCATCAAAAAAAACAACTTTTAAGCCTGCTTTTAATGTTAATTTTCGAGTAATTATTTCTACCCTTAAAAGCATGGTTTTTGGTAGAAATAATTCATTTCTTTTCATCATTCACCAACCGTTCGACCAATTGCACGAGGGCTTTGAATTCCTTGTCCTCGGCGATATATCGGTTATAACGGGCTGAGACAATGCGGGTCAAGATACCCACAGTCTCTCCAGCCGAGACACTGCGGTGCAACAAATCAGAGAAGCGCCCCTGCCAGACTTCAATCTCGGCAATTTCTCCATGTGATAATGTCAATCCAACTTTACGCCGCGGGACAATTCCGGGCGGACGGCCTGGCGCGCGTATCTCTTGTTCACTGGGGACACGCCTGGCTTCATATAATTGCACCCACGCATTCTTGCTCGATCCGGCTGCTGTTGGCATGGCTAAATAACCTCACGTGCGATTTCAACATTGATCATGGTTTCATCCCCTTGCAAAAGGCGATCCATCGATAGAGCGCACAGACGGATGATTTCGCGGGGTACGCCCTGAGATTTTTCATAAAGGATTTCAAAAGCATCATCGTTGATCATCGGTTCTGAACGCCCCGCCACGCGCAGGCGGAAGAGCACCATTTGCAGCGCGCTCGAGAGCGTCAAAGGGGGCAGCGCCAGGCGGACAAAGATGCGGGCGTTAACCGGTTTGTTGGTTTCGAAAACCGAAGTCATTTCAGACTGTCCAAAAGCTAGCACCTGTACCACTTTGGCATCATAATCAAAGTTGTACAGGCGGTGCAGCACTTCGAGCGCTTCAGGGTTCATGAGCTGGGCGTCGTCGAGCAGGACGACCACATTCTTGTCATTTGTATAGGCATTCGCCATGAACTTTTCGAGGCCTTCCATCTGCCGCTGAAACGAACGCTGCAGCGGCACGTTCAGGCTGTTTGAAATCTGGCGGGCAGCATCCATTGCGGATTTAAACGCTGCGGTGTGGATATAGCAGATTTCTACATTTTCTTCGGAGGCATAAACGTCATATAATCTTCTTGCCAGTGAACTTTTCCCCATGCCCATGTCGCCCGAAATGAGCGCCAGTCCGCGCCGACGTGAGATCACTCCCTGCGCCTGGCGGTACACTGCCAGATGTTCCGGGCCGAGATAGAGGTAGCGCGGATCAGCGGAAAGCTTGAATGGATCTTCTTTCAGACCCAAGCGGTCAAGACGGACGAGCCGCCATTCGTTATCATTAAAGGAATCAACCACTTTGTGCTGCCTCCTGGACCATCTCTTTCCTCTTCCACACCAATTTTATTGGTATTATTACCACTATTATGGCACGAAACAAGATCAGAAGCAATAGAGTTAAGCTAACTTGTCTAATAAGTACCTAATTTAGCACAACTTGGTTGAATTTACAAGCATTCTATGCTAATATTTGATTGTGGGCGAATAGTAATAATAAATTAGGCTAATTAACCCAAAATCCGGCGCATTATCCTCTTCCGGGTTTTAGAAAGAGAATTTATGGCCATTACCATCACAATTGCAAATGAAAAAGGCGGCGTCGGCAAGACGACCACAGCAGTCAATCTGTCTGCCGGTCTGGCACTCCGCCTCGAAAGAAATGAAGGGGTCGATGGCCACGTTTTATTGGTGGATATGGATCCGCAGGGTCACGCGCTTCTGGCAACTTCCTTCGATAAACACAAGGATATCTTCCCGGTGAGTTTGCCCGCTCTCTTGACCGAAACTCCCCCGCCCTCGATTCAACGGATGATCCAACGCAGCGAGCATCATGCCAACCTTTTTTACATTCCCTCCGATCATGCCGGTATGCTGCGCGCCGCCCGTGAACTGCCTTCATTAATGGCAAACGAAACCCGCCTGCAAAAAGCACTGACGCAGGTTCAAGGTCAATTCGCTTATATCATCATCGACACCCCGCCGAACACCGGCGACCTGCTGATTAACTCGCTGGTCGCGGCTGATCTTGTGCTCATCCCGGTGGAGACAAGTTATCTAGGCGTCTCCGGCCTCATTGAGCTGCAGCGCACCATCGACCAAATCAAGACCCATTTCCGGCCGGAATTGAAAATATTCGGCTACCTGCCCACGCTTTGCGAGGAACAGCGCAGCGAAGCCCAGGAAATCCTCACCGAACTGCAGCAGCGCTATAAATCGCTCATGTTAGCGCCAATTCATAAATCATCCGATTTGGCCTATGCCCATTCCAGCCACATGGATGTGTTCACGTACCGTCCGCCGCGGGTTCATTCCACCGAGTCGATTGCTTCGAGTTCCAGAGCCACTCAGGAATACAGCGGACTGGTCGAAGCAATTTTACACGCCACCCGGAAAAGATCCGGCCGTTGACCGGAATAGTCTGGAGAGTGTTTCATGCCGCCTCGTAAACGTTTTAATGCTTTTGACGATCTTTCTTCTTCCGACCACCCTGAAAAAGTCAAGGTTCTTGCGCCAGATGTGGGGGCTTCAGAGGAAGCAGAGCCACAGGTAGAGCGAATTGAACGATTAAAACCCAGCCAGATGCTGCCAGATCGTTTTCAACCCCGCCGCTTGCTACCGCCTTCTTTGCGTGTGGCTTTCTATTCCGGGAAAATGAACTGCTATCAGGCTGCCATGGATTGGCTGGATATGGCTGGAGCGGACAATGGCATTCGCCAGGAAGTCGATCGCCTGCTCGCGATGGGGTCTTCCTTCGGTGAACACGGCCAGATCAAATCCATCACCGGCTCCTGGGTCGCCAAACCGGACGGCGAATATGTCTTCCAGATCGAGACCGGAGAACGGCGTTTCTGGGCTGCCTGCTTACAATATGCTTCTTCCGGTGCGCACGATGAACCGCTGCTGCGCGTCGAGGTTGTGGCTCACCCAACCCGCCAACGCCAGGTATTGGAAAACCGCCATGCTGAACCCCCCTCCGCAGTCGAACAGGCTTGTGAAGTGGCTTCATTAATTTTGGCCGACCTGGGAATCACGCCACAGCTGAATATCAGCGATGATTATGAGTTCTTCCGTCTGGCCCGTACCCAGCGCATGCCTGCCGGTTTATGGGACCGCCTCATGCCCATCATGCAGTTGACCCGTCCGCGCATGGTGCAGCTGCTCAATATTCTTCAAATGCCTTCCCCCCAGTTGGATCAGGCTGACCGCTACCGCCTGTCGGAACGGGTGCTGCGCGAAGTGCTGGCTACCCCGCGTGAACAATGGGAGCGCATGATTCGTCTGGCCATTCAGAATCAGCTCACTTCGGATGAAGTGGCCGAAATCGCCACCGCGCCGCAGACTGGCTCCGAACCTGCCAGCGATCACCGCGTCTCCAACCCTGTACTGCCCGATCCAGGCCGCCAGGCGGGACGTTCCTTGAAGCGTTTTTTCTCCACGCTCGACGAATTGGATGAATATGACCGCGACCAGACACTCGATGAAATCGCTGACACCATCGTCAGCCGCGGCAACGGCGGAGGCTCGCTGCAGCTTCTCGAAGAGCTAACCCGCCTCATCCGCGCCCGGCTCGACCGGAACTAATCAACTTTATCTACACAGACATTCAGGGCGGCCAATAGGCCGCTCTGACTATTTAAAGTGTTACCGTGGTTACACTTTTGGAAATATAAATTTCAACCTCCCCGAATTCTTTTCATAAAATTTTACTGTTTTTATTGATTTCAGCTTCCCTACAATCCTTCCATTTTTATGGGAATGCTTCCTTTAAATGAAGAGGATTTTTATAATTTTTGCGCCATCTCTTGCCTTCTCCTCCTCCATGACTATCTTTACGTATTCCCCGTTTTACAGGCCTTTCTGCCCTTTCTGAAGCCTCTAGAGGTGACCCTTATATACTGCTTATAGAATTGTCAGGGGCGACCCTTGTTTTCTTCTGATTTCAGGCTATAATTTTCAAGGGCGACCCTTAGTTTTTGTTAGTGAGTTAAGTTCTAACCAGAATTTGCCCTGAAACAGAAGAGGAAACAACCAATGGTTGTCATTGCCTTTGCCAATCAAAAAGGAGGGGTCGGAAAAACCACCTGTGCGGTCACACTTGCGGCAGGGTTGGCACGCCACAAATTACGCGTCCTTCTCATCGACCTGGATCCTCAAGGGCATGCTGCGCTTTCCTTGGGGTTCCCGAAATCTCCCGGGTTGTACCGATATTTATGCCTGGAAGAACCCCTGCCGGATTTGGTGATTCAAGCTCGCCCCAACCTCGATCTCCTCCCCGGCGATAAACTTTCTGAAAAAGTAAAACACGAAATCGCTCTGATGAATTTTCCTCAGACCCTCTTGAGAGATCATCTCGCCGGTTTGAATTATGATGCTATCCTGTTGGACCTGGCCCCCTCGCTGGATGTCTTGCACCTCAACGGGTTGATGGCCAGCGACTGGGTGATCATCCCCACCCGCCTGGACGAACTCTCGATCGATGGGGTAAAAGAGATTTTGCTGACTATGGCTGAGCTAAGCCAGGACGGAAAGTGTTACCGCGGTTACACTATTTTGCCCACCTTTTTTGAACGCTCTACCCGTGAGACCCTGGCGCAATTCCGTGAACTGGTGCATAAATTCGGTAACCATGTCTGGCCGCCCATTCCGCAGGATGCCTCAGTCCGAGCAGCGTCAGCGCAAGGAAAAACGCTCTGGGAAGCCAGCCGTTCGACTTCCGCCTTGACCGGTTTTAAAAATGGACACCAGTTTCAGGGTGGCTATAATC